>Ga0100385_1001904_pt1 | contig 20303 bp, 20 predicted proteins | sample CryGeymeta201509_FD_81543 | JGI IMG/M metagenome (GOLD analysis project Ga0100385, IMG submission 81543) | Groundwater microbial communities from Crystal Geyser aquifers in Utah, USA - Crystal Geyser metaG 2015-09 | ecosystem: Environmental > Aquatic > Deep subsurface > Groundwater | place: USA... | reverse complement strand
GGCAGCAGCCTCCCAACCACAACCTCAACCAACAACCTTCCAGACTGGACTTCCCTCCGAAGCTCCACTGGACTACATCTAAACAATCACTGCAACCTGTCCAAGGTTCGGGGCCACCTCAGATTCCACCCTCCCGCAGTGGTTCCTCGACCGCACGATTCTCACGACCAACACCCTGCAAACCACGACCTGTCAGGTCCTCGCGGGCGAAGACTATCCTGCGGGCCGCTTCTGGGCCTGGGAAGGCATCGGCTGCTGCCCCGGCACCTGTGCCCACGTCTGGCACTACGCGCAGGGCGTGGCGCGACTCTTCCCCTCGCTGGAACGCAACCTGCGCGAAATCACCGACTACGGTATCGGTTTTAACCAGGATGGCTCCATCCGCTTCCGCGCGGAATCCAATAAGCAGGTCGCCATCGACGGACAGACCGGCATCATCCTGCGCACCTGGCGCGAGCACTTGATTTCTGCCGATGCCGATTTCCTGACCCGCGTCTGGCCCTCGGCCCGCAAGGCACTGGCATGGCTGGTCGAATTCAAGCGCAACCCCTACAACGAGATCGAATGTTCCGATCACTATGCCCGCGCCGGTGCGAGCTACTCCGCCTTTCTCGCTGTTTGCGGCTACACATACGACGGTACCGCCGCCCGGATCGGCTTCGCACCCAAGCTCAGCCCCGGCAACTTCAAAGCCGCTTTTACTGCGTCCGAAGGTTGGGGCAGCTACAGCCAGAAATTCAAAGATGGAAAGTGGTCGGCCGAGATCGAACTGGTCCACGGTTTGCTCCGCATGCATAAATTGGAACTCCCCTGGCTGGGGCGCGGAGGCGTGCGCGTCACGCAGAATAACCGGTCCGTCAAGAACACCCGGCAAGCCGGCAGCATTGTCGTTGACGAGCCGCTGCGATTGCATGCGGGCGATGTGCTGCGGGTGACCCAGGCTTAATAACCTGCGCGAAAACAGGCAACCCGCTTTCAGGCTATAAGTTGAGCCTATTTGAGAACGTATCAGCTTTACCCTTTCTGAGAAAAAACATGTATAAATTAAAAAGTAAAATGAAACCGGCGCAGGCCGGAAGCTGTTTGTAAAACTGACAACGCTACCTGCGTATTACGGTTGAAACTCCCCGCCAGCTGAATCAAAGATTCACTACATCAGGAAAGCGCCTTTTCAAATGAAAAGGCGCTTTCCTGATACTACATTTTCCAATGAAAAAATTCAAAAAAGATTTTCTTACCGTTTGGGCGTGCTTGTTGCTTTCTGCCCTGGTCGGGCCGCTCGATGCCCGACCGGAGCCCATACCGAATCCGGACTTCACCCAGGGGGGATCGATCCCCGCAGAAGCAACCAAAGACTGGAACCTCGGTGCCACCGGCCTGCGCGGCTGGATGCACACCCTGCGATGGCTATCGACCACCGACGCCCGGCAGGTTTACATCACCGAGGTTGCCAAAGGTTCACCAGCAGATGGTGCCTTCCGGGAGGGCGATGTTTTGCTCGGTGTTGCCGGCCAGCCCTTCGCTTACGATCCCCGGACGGAACTGGGCAAAGCCCTGACCGCTGCGGAGGCCAGTGACGGCAAGCTGATTCTGATCCGCTGGCGGGAGGGCAAGACCGAAGTAGTCGCCCTGCAGCTGCCAGTGCTCGGCCCTTACAGCCCGACCGCTCCCTACAATTGCCCGAAATCCGAAAAAATTCTCACTGAAACCGCCGAAGCCCTGGCCCAGCGAATGAAGCAGGAGAGCTACCAGCAGCAGAACCCGATCGTCCGCTCGCTCAATGGGCTCGGTCTCCTCGCGACGGGCGACAAGAAATATCACTCCCTGCTCAAGCGGGAAGCCAAGTGGGCCGCTGACTACTCGGTCGATGGCTTTGCCACCTGGTGGTATGGCTACGTCACCGTCTTTCTGGGTGAATACATCCTGGCGACCGGTGATGAATCGGTCCTGCCCGGTCTGCGCCGCATTGCCATGGAAGCTGCGGAGGGCCAGAGCATCGTCGGCTCCTGGGGGCATGGATTCGCCAACCCCGACGGTCGACTAGCGGGCTACGGCATGATGAATTCACCCGGCGCGGTTCTGACCATTGGCCTGGTGCTGGCCCGCGAGGCTGGCGTGAAAGACCCGGAGGTCGCCACCGCTATCCAACGCAGCGCAACCCTGCTCCGGTTCTACACCGGCAAGGGATCCGTGCCCTACGGCGACCACTCCCCTTACATGGACTATCATGAGGACAACGGCAAGAACGGCATGGTTACGGTGCTCTTCGACCAACTGGAAGAACCTGAAACGACACGGTTCTTCTCAAAAATGTGCACCGCCTCGCACGGTCGCGAGCGCGACACCGGACATACGGGCAATTTCTTTAACGTCACCTGGGCCATGCCGGGCATTGCCCTGAGCGGGCCCTATGCCACTGGTGCCTGGATGCGTGAGTTCGGTGCCTGGTATTTCGACCTCGCCCGCAAATGGGACTGGAGCTTTCCCCATCAGGGGCCGCCACAGGCCAAACCGGACGCCTACGGCAACTGGGATGCGACCGGCATGTATCTGATCGCCTATGCCATGCCCCGCAAGGCCATTCGACTCACCGGCAGTAAACCTACAGTGATTCCGCCACTCGGCCCCGAGACCGCCGCGAAACTCATCCTCGAAGGCCGCGAAGGCTACGTCGAAGGCAAATTCAGCGCCTTCAGCAGTTGGTCGCCTATCGTCCGCGAACGCGCCGCCGAATATCTGACCCAACAAAAAGATGTGCCGGTCGAGCCCTTCATCCACTTGCTGGATGCGCCCACCGTCGCAGCCCGTCAAGGTGCCTGTACCGCTTTGGCCCGTTTGGGAGCCCGGGCTGAGCCCGCCATCCCAAAACTGCTGAAGACATTAAATGCGGATGACCTGTGGCTGCGGGTCAAAGCCGCCGAAGCACTGGCTGCGATTGGCGAACCAGCCAAAAAAAAGGCGCTGCCCGTTCTACTGAAGAAAGCAGCCGCAGGCCCCACGCCCCAGGACCCCCGCCGCGTGGAGCAACGTTACCTTGCGAATGCAGTATTCAATTCCCGCAATGGCTTGCTCCGGCACTCGCTCGATGGTGTGGACCGCGAGTTGCTACTCGCAGCCATCCGCTCTGGCATCCAAAACGAGGACGGCCGCACCCGCGGCACCTTTGCGAGAGTTTACGAACAACTGTCGCTGGAAGAGCTCGAACCGATCCTTCCGGACATCCATCAAGCCACCCTGAAGCCCTCCCCCAGTGGCATCATGTTTGATGGCACCATTCAGGATGCCGGCCTCGAGCTCTACAGCAGGAACCATATCAGCGAGGGGATCGAGATGATTGCCAATTATATCAAAACTCAGAAAAAACACGGCAGCGAAAACCGCGTTACCAAATATATCGGCATGCTCAAGAATTACGGTGCCCATGCCCAGCGTGCCATCCCGCAACTGGAACAGGCCATTCATTACTTCGAAAACGAGGAGGAAGGCTTCCCGAAACATCTTAGCCTCAAAAAAGCCGAAGACGTGCGCCAGGGCATTCGCGAGATCCAGAAATTGAAAGACAAGCCGAAGCTTACCAAGCTGAGGCTTTGATTCGTCGCCGTAAATGCGCTGCTGGTGGTGCCTCCATTAAAGATTCAAAAAAACTTCTACGGTTTCACCGTGATGGGCCAACCGGGGAACTGTTCGGCACCGGGTTGAGTAACATCGCACCAGCGGGGCCAGGCTTCGAAAGTGACTTCGCCGGTGCTTTTCTTGAACTTCACCATCCCCCAGCCGTCGGCGAGATTCGGGCCGCCGGGTGCGCTGGTTTTGGCGCGTAGCAAACCTTTGACCTGATCCGGATTGGCATAGGCCAGCATACGGATCTTGTTGCCGAAGCCATCCAGATATTGTCCGGTCCACGGCAAGGAGCTGTTCGGCACCGGATTCTCGCCGGCTTTTTCCGACTCCGGCCACCACCAGCGGCCATAGACGGTATTGACGATCGCGGGTGCGATGAAGGCGTAGGGACCGTCGCCAAACTCCTCGATGCCGTGTTGAATGACGGTCGCGAGATGTTGATCGCCACCGATGTGGACGGCACCTGCAGCAGCAATAAGTTTGAGCGCGCGGTTACGCCCGCTCTGCGGCCAGCCGTTGGCATCGAGGTCGGCGTGCAGACGGTTTTCAACGGAGCCATGTAGATGGGCACCACCGCAAAATCCGGTTTGTGAGAGCACGGCCTTCATTGATGCACCTTTCTTTTGCTGCGCCCAGTCTGCCAGGAATTTCTCCTGGCGTTCACCCAGCAATTGCAGTCCCGGGGTGTCGATGCTCGCGGGGTCGTAATCCGGATCCCGGATATGGTCGGGGCGTGGGCCTTTGTGCGGGTGTCGTCCCTCCGGGCCGGTCTTGAATTTACGGTCTTCGATGATCGCGAAGTCGATGCCGCCGTAAATCAGGTTGGTATAATAGACTCCGATATCCTGAGCGATTGGTGTCGGATCGTAGGGATCCGGCAGGTGGGCGGTCTGCTGCCGCTCCACCATCTTGACGTATTCGGGATGGAAGAAGTAGCCGCCGCTGTGACCTGCGCCATTCGTAGCGACCACGCCGCCTTCCCCCCAGAGGTTGGCCTGGCCGATATCATGATCATCGGGGATCGTGATGCAGGGGCGGTGGCGGAAGAGTTCGCGGAAGGCTAAGCCGAACTTCAACCAGGCGGCCGTGTGTTGCTTGTGATCGTAGGACTGGTCACCCGCAAAGAAGACGATGTCGGGGTCCTGATAATTGATGTTGCGGGTGTATTCCGGACGCAGGCCGCGATCCTTATTTGAGTTGCAGTTCAGCGCAGCCAGCGTGATGACATCCTGGTCGATCGGGTCTTTACGGATCGTGCCCTGAAAGCTGGCCTGCTCGCCATGCCGCAATCGGTAGGGAATGTCCTTTGAGGCGTCCCAGTCCTCGATCCGGAAGGTGGTGGACCAGCCGATGTCGTTGACCTCGGCGCGGGCGATCTCCTGCCAGCCGCAACATGACTTCACCTCCAGGCGAACCACCCGGGTTTCATCCGGATAGAGCGGATAGAGCTGCGCGCTGAGTTTCAGAGTCTGATTATGCACGGTGTAAATTCCGAAGCACACGACTTCGTCGCGCGGCACTTTCAGATCGATGATCTCATTATTCTCGCGGTTCCACCAGTCGTTCACACACAGGGTGTCTTCCCCTTGCTGAAAAGGCGCTTTGACGGGTGGCTCGCCCATCGCTGTTTTTTCGGCAAACGCGGCAAGCGGCAGGAGTAAGGTAAGTACTATGAGATATTTCATGGGGTGTGGTATTTAGTGGAGCTTCAAGTCACGGACAGACGGCACTATCGCGTCATCACAAAAAGTTACAATTCGTATAATAATTGCCACAGAGAATTCTAATATTTGGCATTCCGGAACAGACGGCACTGTCGTGCCATCGCTACAAGCTACAATTTGTGTAATAATTATAATAGAGAATCCTAATATTTGACTTTCCGGAACAGACGGCACTGTCGTGCCATCGCTACAAGCTACAATTTGCGTAATAATTGTAATCGAGAATACTAGTATTTGGCTTCCCAGTTGTTCATGGCTTTGGCGTTTTTTTCACCCTCTTGCTGTATCAGCGCAGCCGCGTCTTTCAAGCGGCGCTCCATATCGAAGAGGCGATTGGCGGCGCGAGCCTGATTCAGTGCGTTGCGATCGGCTTGATCCCCGAATTTTACGGGCACTTCAAAGATGCGCCAGTCATCACTGCGCTGGGTGGCGAGCGGCTGGCCGCTGGCATTGTGTTGCCGGATTACGTTACCCAGCGGGTTGCGGCCCCAGGCATAGCGGAAGTGGATGGGTTCGGACACATGGGGACTCGAGAGCACGAGCACCCGCAGATCCGTCTGGTTGCGTCCGCGCGCATCCGTGCCGGTTACCAGCGGTTCAGCTGTGGCCGGTTGAAAGCGCCGGTCTGCGCCGGAAATCGCAAAACCTTCAAAGTCGCCATCACCCTGCACCCCAACCGGAACATCAAACGAGAGGTGCAGCGCACCGTCTTTGGACTCCATGCCCGTGACCACCGGGGGTTTCCACTTTAAACCGCCAAACCCATATTGGGTGGCCAGTGCCCAGGTGGCGATGCGTTCGCCGACCGGAATCTTCAGGCCCGGGTGATACCAGCTGCGCCGGAAGTCATAGCTGCTGGCGAAGCCAATGTTTTCGTCGCCGGCGGCACTGAGATCGAGGTAGGTGCGGTATTGGACTTCGCGGATATACATCCCCTCGTTGATCATCATTTCCAGATAGTTATCCAGTGTCTGTGGTTTCCCATCCGTGCAGAGTGAGATAATTCCAAAGGGCATGGCCGGGTTGTTGAAGCTCTTGCGCCACGCTTCAATCAAGACGGGAAAGAGTTGCCGATACATGATGTGCCCCTCGGCTTGCATAGCATTGTTGTAGCCCTGGTGCCAAATGGCACCTTTGACGGCGAGGCCTTCAATCGGGCGGACAATGCTGGCATAGCAGTTGCCGGGGACGTTCATATTCATGGCCGGGCTGGGGTCCGGCTCAGTCGGCGGCTTAAAGCCGGCCGGGATCGACTGGCCCCTTTCTTTCATCTCGGCGACACGCTTCTCGTAGCGGGCAATGCGCGCTGCAAGGTTCTGCTGCGGGTCATAGTCAGCGATTTTCTGGTCCCATTCCGCGATGATGGCGTCAACTTCCCTGGTGCCGACCGCTTCGAGGGCGGACTTGGGGATCCACGTTTCCAGGCAAGTGCCACCGCGGGAGATGTCGACCACGCCGATCGGCACGCCGGTGGCCATGTGCAGGCGGCGGGCGAAGACGTAGCCGATGGCGGACAACTCCTTGACGATCTCCGGCTCGCAGACATCCCAGTCGCCCTTGCGGTAATGTGTATTAAAAAAGCTGTGCCATTCATACAGCCGGGGGAAGCCAAGCTTCTCGACCGCACCATTCTGCTGCGGAACGGTGAGAATACGAATTTCGGGAAAATTAGCGGAAACAATTTCCAGATCGCCCTGCTCCACCCGTGAGAGAGGATGCTCCATGTTGCTCTGTCCGCCCAGCAGCCAGACATCCCCGATGAGAATATTCTCCAGTATAATGGTTTTTCCGCCGGAGCGGGCGTGCAGTTCCAGCGGCTCTGAGCTGGCGGACTTTGCCGGAAAGGTGACGGACCAGCTGCGGTCGCCGGACGCGGTGGTTTGCTCGCCCTCGCCCGCGAAGACCACCTGGACAACTGCCCCCGGTGATGCCCAGCCCCAGATCCGTATCGGTTGATCGCGCTGCAGCACCATGTTGGACTGGAATAGATTGTGCAGCCCGAAACCCTCGCTGATCGCAGGGACCTCGATAAGGTCCTCGCCGCGCACGAGGTCCGGTTTGTTTTGGGCGGTCGTGCCAAGCAGTAATACCGGAAAGAGCAGTAGCATGATTCGATTGGTCATGAGAAGATAGATAATGAGTATGCGACCGCTTAGACCACAAAAAACAGTCTGCGAAGCTAACAAAACAAATAATAGCCTATGGCAACTGCGATTTCGTGAGGAATCGTTTTTTTAAACCGTTAATGGACGTTAATTAACGTGAACCAGAGGCTTCACCAATTTGGCGAGGGGCGTGTGATGCGTTACAGCTCGATAGGTAGTTCATCTGAAACTACAAATAAACAAGTTCTGTCGTCAGAATTAACGTTCATTCACGTCCATTAACGGTTCAACTCATCCTTTTAGGATAAATTGCTTCCTGCAGGGGCTGCAAACCACAGCCTCGAATGGGATCCCGCTTCTTCGCCGACATCCCCAGCCAACGAGTCAATAACATAGAAACAAATCCAAGGACTAAAAAGGCAGGGAAATGCCCCCGGCTAAACGCTAAACCCAATCAGCAGCGCACTAATGAGCTGCATTCCCTTTCGCCCCGGCGGCTTTCTTTTTATCCCACTTGTAGTGCCGGTCCGGCAGCGTGCCGCCCAGTTCGTAGAGTTTTTCCTTGTTGTTGATCATTTCCTCGCGGCTGTAGCCGGAGGTGGAAAAAACATCCTGCAGGAAGATCGCCTCTTCCGGGCAAACCTCCTCGCACAGGCCGCAGTAGATACAGCGGAGCATATTGATATCAAATTGCTGCGGTGCCTTTTCCACGTGGGCACGGTCCGGCTCCGCCTCCGGATCAATTTCGCCGGGGGTGATGCGGATGGCCTTGGGCGGGCAGACGAATTCGCACAGCTGACAGGAGACGCACTTCTCGCGGCCGTTGGGATCCTTGACCAGCGTGGGCACACCGCGGTAGTGGTCCGGAATTTTCGGGCGCTCCTCTGGATACTGCAGTGTGACCGGCTTTTGCAGCATCGTGCCAAAAGTCGTCTTCAGCCCGCCGACGATCTGCGGAATAAAGGTCTTTTCCGCAAAAGTCAGGGGCTTACGTTCGATTACTTTTGTTTTGGCCATGGGTTAGTTTTTCCGGTTGTAAGATTCGGCTGGCTTATCTTCAGCGAGAGTCTGGTCTATCGGCGCAAGGCCGACGAGATTAGGGCGCTGCTTTTGACTTTCCATAAGTGCTTTAGCCAATTTTTTGATATCCCCGTCGTGGGCACGCAACATTTCCTCACGAACCTTACGGATCTCCTTAATTATCTCGTTATCTTCCATCGATGGCCCCTTCCATTAGTTCGATCGGTGTGCAGATTGTTGGCAATCTATATCCGTTATCCTCAATTACTTTGCTTAACGACCTTAAAAGCTGAGCATTGGCAATATGCCGACAATTCCAAGTCAGCATGAAGTCCACTTCATGCACACAGCAAATAGCGATATGGGCGGCATCGACATCCGCATTCACAGGAAATACCGGTGAGGCAATTATTGTTTGGGTCAATTCAATAGAAGCTTGTGTAATCTCCAATTCTTTAAGCGACCCGATGAAATCCAAACGTCGTTGTGCCGCTTCTACATTGCCTCGCTGCGCTTCATCCAAAACATACCCGGATACTAACAAAACAAAGTCAGCCCGGCGCTTCTCCCACCATTCGTGCGTCAGCAATTGTTCACCCGCCAAGACAAGGTCTTGAGCAGGCCGGGAGGCCAGATAGCTCGGGATTGTCGTTTCCAGATAGACTGTGGGTCGATTGTCCATTTGATGCCGTCAGCGCGAAATTGTGTCGTAGAGTGCGATGATCAGCGTGTTGAGCACGAGATTACCGACGGCGAGCGGGAGCAGGATTTTCCAGCCGAGGGACATGACCTGGTCGTAGCGGAAACGCGGCAGGGTCCAGCGGACCCAGATGAAGAAGAAAATCATGAAGAAGACCTTGGCCATGAACCAGCCTACTGACAGCAGGGTGCCCACCAGGCCGTTGCCCCAGGGGTCGGCTAAATCTAAAATCCCGAATCCGGGCAGGAAGTTCCAGCCACCGGCGAAGAGCAGCACGAAGATGGCGGATCCCATGATGACGTGGGCGTATTCCGCGACGAAGAAGATGCCGAATTTGAAGCTGCCGTATTCGGTATGGAAGCCGCCGACCAAGTCGGTCTCGGACTCGGCCATGTCGAAGGGTAGCCGGTTGGTCTCGGCAAACAACGCGACCAGAAAGATGAGCGCGGAGAGCGGCTGCGTGAACAGCAGCCAGGGTCCCTGCTGGGCCTGGACGACGCCGAAGAGGCTCATGCCGTATTCCGAACCCGGCGCAGCGGCCCACATAAAGACCGGCAGCAGCGAGAGGCCCATCGCCAGTTCGTAGGAGATCATTTGCGCCGAGGCGCGGATGCCACCCAGGAAGGGATACTTGGAGTTGGAGGCCCAACCCGCGAGCACGATGCCATAGACGCTGAGTGAGGATACCGCGAGAATGAAGAGCATGCCCAAATCGATATTGGCCAGCACCAGCGGCTGGGTGATGCCATCGGCATCGACGTAGCGCCCGAAGGGCAGCACCGCCATGGTGGTGAGGGCGGGGGCCAATGCGACCAAAGGAGCCAGATAATAATAACCCACCTTCACATGGCCGGGGACAATTTCTTCTTTAAACAGGAACTTCAGTCCGTCGGCGGCCGGTTGAAAGATACCGAGCCCGGTCAACAGGTTACCCAAAATCGGGATGTGCCCCAGTAGCGGGATGCGGGTGCGGTTGGGACCAACGCGCCCCTGAATCCAGCTAGAGACCTTACGCTCAGCCAGCACGGCGTAGGCGCAGAGCGTCATAAAGACGGCGATCATGGCGACGGCGTAAACCACCGGCATGATGAAGGGCAAGGATGCTTCAAGAGATTCCATGGCGATCGATTACGGCTCAGGCACCGGCTGGTGCAGCTGGCGCCTCCTTGTGCGCAGCGGGATCGAATTTCAGATTTTTTGTTTCAAAAAAGGGCAGCTCCCGCAGCGGGCCAGGTTCGAGAGCGACGCCTTGTTCACCGATACCGCGCCAGGTCTGGGCGGCGTCAATGCACTCAACTTTGCTGGCGATGCGCTGCCACAGTAGATCCAACGTGACCGGGGCCGGCTTCTCGCCAGCCAGCGGGGCGGCGATTTTTTCCAGCACCATGTAGTCGGGCTGCACGCCTGCCGGGCCGGGGATGGCGGCATGAAATTTCTGAAGACGGAAGTTCTGGTTAATAAAGGAACCGTCCTGCTCAAACACGATCAACGAGGGGATCACGATATCGGCGTCTTTGGCGCTGTCGTTGGTATGGCTGCCGACATAGATGAGCTTCACCTTGGCCAGCAAGTCAGGGGCAATGCCGAGGGTGGTGACGTCTTCGTTGACCACCAGCAGGGTCTGGACCGCACCAGACTCGATATGTCGCGCGAGTGGGCTGAGATCCGCTGCGGGGAGCTGATCGATCAAGCCGTTGACGAGAGCGCCGCGCAGATTCGGTGTGCGGTCTTCGGACAGCAGCAGTCCGTCGCCCTCGCCGTAGTGGCTGACCAGCGCAACCCTGGCCTCACAACGCTCCGCGATGAGCTGGTAGTAAAATTGTTCTTCGACCGAGCTGTGGGCGGAAGCCACAATCGCCACTGCGCCCGACTGGAGCAGATCAACGGCAGCGGCAGCTACCTCGTCGACGCTCTTATGCACCCCGCCGATCGTGTAGTGGGTCAGGCGGTCCTCCGAATCGACGGCCTGGTAAAGGGCGCGTCCTGAATCCGTCATCCAGGTATCGTTGACCGCATCGTTACGGCGGGGCGTGATGCGGTAGATCTTACCCTCGCGGCTCCAAATCTCGGTATTGGCACCCACACTGCTTTCGGTGCAGATGCTATGCGTGCGCTTGAGGAACCAGACGCGCATTTTGAAGCGGAAGTCGGTGCTGGTGAGTGCGCCGACCGGGCAGATATCGACGGTGTTGAGTGAGTAGTTATTGGCCAGTTCCTTGCCGGGGTAGCAGGTCAGGGTGGAATAGGTGCCGCGGTCCACAAAGCCGAGCACGTCATCGTTAGCGATTTCCTGGCTGAAGCGGACGCAGCGGGAACAGAGAATGCAGCGCTCGTCGTCGAGCATGACACGCGGCCCCAGGCGGGTGCGCTTGGGCTTGACGTTTTTGTCCTCGATAAAGCGGCTGTAGCCACGCCCGTGGTCGGCGGAAAACTCCTGCAGGCGACACTCCCCGGCCTGATCGCAGATGGGGCAGTCCAGCGGGTGGTTGATCAGCAGAAACTCGGTGACGGCGTTGCGTGAGGTGATGACCTCGGGTGAGGTGGTCTTGATGTGCATGCCGGGCGCGGCGTTGGTGGCACAGCCGATAGCCGGCTTGGGCATCCAGCCGATTTTTTGCTTCCCGTCCTCATCGAGTATGGCCTCGCCGGTGGCGCGGTCGCGCATCGGCATACCCATTTCCACCAGGCACATGCGGCAATTACCCGCGATGGAAAGCTTTGGATGGTAGCAATAGTGCGGAACTTCCCTCCCCTTGCCTACCATCTTGACGGCCTCGATGATATTGGTGCCTTTAGGCACATCGACATCCTGGCCATCGATATTGATGGTGACGTTTTCAACTGTTCCGTTCTGGCTCATCGTTTAAATCAGTGTCGTCTCCCTGGCGGTCGGTTCGCCTTCCTTGCGGCGGGCCGCCTGTTCACGGGCTTTTTCTACGAACTCGTCCTTGAATTTGGCAATAAAGCTTTGCACCGGCCAGGCAGCAGCCTCCCCGAAGGCGCAAATGGTGCGGCCTGCGATCTGGTCGGCAATTGAATTGAGCAGATCAGCATCTTCCTCGCGGGCATTGCCATCGCACATGCGCTGGGTGACCTTGCGCATCCAGGGCACACCTTCGCGGCAGGGGGTGCACTGACCACAGCTCTCGTGGGCATAGAAATAGTTGATATTGGCCAGTGCTTCGACCATATCGGTGCTGTCATCCATCACGATGACTCCGCCGGAACCGGACATTGAGCCGACTGCCATCAGGCTATCGAAATCCATCGGGATGTCCTCGATGCCCCAGTCGAACTCGGTGCCGTCTTTCAACTTGCCGGTGAAGCGCTCGTCGGCGCGCAGGATCTTGGAGGAGGAACCGCCGGGGATGACCGCCTTGAGCTTGCGGCCCGGCTTGAGGCCGCCGCAGACCTCGTAGATCAGCTCGCCCAGGGTAATGGCCGAGCAGGGAAATTCGTAGTAGCCCGGCTTTTGCACGTGGCCGGAGACGCACCAGATACGGGTGCCGCTGTTGCCCGGGGTGCCGATTTTGGCAAACTCCTTGCCGCCCATTTCAATGACGTGCTTCACGTCGCAGAGTGTTTCAACATTGTTGACGATGGTCGGGCACTGGTAGAGCCCGAGAGCGGCGGGGAAATACGGCGGTTTGATACGCGGATTGGCGCGGTAGCCTTCCAGCGACTCGATCAGGCCGGTTTCCTCGCCACAAATGTAGGCCCCGGCACCGCGGTGCACGATAATATCACAGGAGTAGCCCGAGCCGAGAATATTTTCCCCCAGCAGGTTCTTTTCGCGAGCCTCTTCGATCGCGCGCTCCAGAATACGATAGCCCTGGATGAATTCGCCGCGGATGTAGATAAAGGCCAACTTCGCCTGGATGGCGAAGGCCGCGATCATCATGCCCTCGATCAGTTGGTGCGGGTCTTTATGGATAATCTGGCGGTCCTTGAAAGTGCCCGGCTCGGACTCGTCGGCGTTGCAGACCAGATAGATCGGCTTGCCGGACTTGCGGTCGAGGAACTTCCACTTCATGCCGGCGGGGAAACCCGCGCCACCGCGACCGCGCACGCCGGAATCCATCACCTCGGCGCAAATGTCCTCCGGCAGCATGGTGACGGCTTTTTTGAGCTGCTCGTAGCCGCCGTGTTGCAGGTAACAATCGATATCGTTACTGTAGCCCGGTTGGTCGAGATATTTAAAAATCAGCCTTTGTTCTTCGATCGCCATGTGGGTTGGGAAAATGGAAAGAGGAAAGTGAAAAGGTAAAGGTAAAGTGGAGAAAGGAATCAGGAATAAGTGATGCCCTTGGAAAGTTCGCCGGACTTCATTTTCGCCGCCAGTTCGGCCGCTTTTTCAGGGTCGATATCATTATACTGCTCCTCGCCGATCATCACCACCGGGCCGTGGCCGCAGTCGGCGTGACACTCGACGAATTCGAGGGTAAACTCGCCGTCATCGCTGGTGTGGCCGACCTTGCAGCCGAGTTCCTGCTCCAGACGGCGGCAGGTTTGATAGGCTCCGGCCAGGGCGCAGGGCAAGGTGCGGCAAACCCGCACGTGGTGTTTGCCGACTGGTTCGGTGCGCAGCATCGGGTAAAAAGTTACGATCTCCTGGATATTAATCGGCTGCAGCTTCAGCCGCGCCGCGATCCACTCGATCGCCTCGCCGCTAAGGTAACCCTGATCCTCCTGCACGAGGTGACAGAGCGGCAGCGCGGCGCTGCGCTGGGTCGGGTAGCGCGGCACCAACTGGTCGATCTTTTGGATGGTTTCAGGTTTTAAATTCATCTGTATCAGTTGCTGCTTTCCGCTTTACCGGTCGCACTCCCCCATCACGAAGTCGAGCGATCCGAGGATCACGGTAATATCAGTCAGGTAGTGCCCGGGGATTAATTTATCGAGGATACTGAGATTGCAAAACGACGGACCACGGATTTTCAGGCGGTAAGGCACCCCACCCCCCTTGGAGACGATGAAGAAGCCCAGCGCACCCTTGGGGTTTTCCGCCTCGAAATACACTTCGCCGGGCGGGATCTGCGGGCCTTCCGTCACGATCATGAAGTTTTGGATCAGCTCCTCCATGCTGGAAAGGACCTTGGCCTTGGGCGGAGCGAAGATTTTTTTAGCCTCTTCGGCGTAATGCGGCCCGTCAGGGAAGCTGTCGATCACCTGGCGAATGATGGACACGCTCTGACGCACTTCTTCGGCCCGCATCAGGTAGCGGTCGTAGCAGTCGCCGGTGGTGCCGACCGGCACCTCGAAGTCGTATTTCTCGTAGCCGAGGTAGGGCTTGTCCTTACGCAGGTCAAGGTCCACGCCGCAGGCACGCAGGTTCGGGCCGGTCATGCCGTAAGCGATGGCGTCTTCTTTGGAGATGATGCCAACGCCCTGGGTGCGATCCATGAAGATGCGGTTACGGGTGAGCAGCTTGTCCACCTGGTCGAGCACCGGCAGCACACCATGGCAAAACTCCAGCACCCGCCCGAGCCAGCCTGCCGGAATATCGCGGGCCACACCACCGATGCGGGTGTAGCTGGTGGTAAAGCGGGCACCGGTCAGTTCCTCAAAAAGCGTGTAGAGCTTCTCCCGCTCGGTAAAGGTGTACATGAACACAGTCCAGGCCCCGGCATCCATACCATAAACGCCGATGCCGAGCAGGTGCGACGAGATGCGGGCCAGCTCGCAGCAGAGCACGCGAATCGCCTGGCAGCGCTCGGGCACTTCCAGGTGGGCGAGCTTCTCGACCGCCATCGCGTAAGCGACGTTGTTTGCCAGCGGTGCGAGATAATCCAAGCGGTCCGTATAAGGCACGAACTGGTTATAAGTCATGTTCTCGGCGATCTTTTCGTCGCCGCGATGCAGGTAGCCGAGGACAGGCTCGCACTTTTTGATCACATCCCCATCCAGCTCCATCATCAGGCGCAGCACGCCGTGCGTGGTCGGGTGCGAGGGCCCGATGTTGATGGCCATGATTTCGCCCGGCACTTCACGCTCGATTTCGGCGGAGCGACTGCTGACATCGGCAATAGTAAATTCCTTGGTCGTGGTAGCCATAGGGTTAGTCGGTAGGTTTCTCCTTTTTTTCGGTCCAGCTCTCGTCGCGGGCGCGGGGCTCGGTCTGGCTCATGGGTCCGTCGCCGGAAGAAACGAAAGGACCGCCCATCATGGGCGCTGCAATCACGGCGGCACCGGTCTGCTCGGCCACGTCGGCAGCCGGCAGCGGCACTTCGATGCCAGCCAGCGGGAAGTCTTTGCGCAGCGGATGATAGGGATACTCGTCCCACATCAAAATCCGGCGCAAGTTGGGATGCCCTTCGTAACGGATGCCCATCAGGTCGTAGGTCTCCCGCTCGTGCCAGTTGGCTGCAGCGTAGAGCGCACAGAGGGAGGGCAGTGCCGGATGGATATCGTCGGGGCAATCCACCGCGACCCGCAGATACTCGTGCTTCGCAGTGGATAGAAAATGATAAATCCCGGTAAAGCGCGGGCTTTGGGCGTCCCAATCGACTGCCGTAACATCGATCAGCATGTCATACCCGAACTCATCCCGCAGTGCAGTGCACAGCTCGATCAGCTTGTCCGCCGGGCAGTTGACTGCAGAATGATCCGCCGAATCCCGTGCGGTGAGGTATTCGAACCGTTCGTTTAAGAGAGCCAAATCACTTGCGGTCATCTTAGCGCTCCTTTCCGGATCCGGCCAGTACGGGCACGGCGGCCCGCTTGCTGGCAGTTGGGGCAGTCAAATTCCGGACCGCGCTCTCGCGGCCGATCTTGTCCTGCAGTTTAATCATCGCATCAAGCAAAGCTTCAGGGCGCGGCGGGCAACCGCTGACATAGACATCCACCGGAATGATCCGGTCCACCCCCTGCATGGTAGCGTAGGAACGATACATCCCGCCGGTGCTGGCACAGGCGCCCATCGCGACCACCCATTTCGGGTCTCCCATCTGTTCGTAAATACGGCGCACCACCTCCGCCATTTTGTAAGTCACGGTGCCGGCCACAATCATACAGTCGGCCTGGCGCGGGGAAAAACGCATCACTTCCATCCCGAAACGCGAGATATCAAAACGCGAACCACCGGCCGCCATCAACTCGATCGCGCAGCAGGCCAGACCCATCGGCATCGGCCAGACCGAGTGCTTGCGGATCCAGTTAATAACAGCATCTGCCTGAGTAACGATGACTTCGCCCTCTACCTTGCTGTCATAAGCTAGTGTTTTTTGATCCATCTGTTGGTTAATTGTTGTTGCCGCCTAAATCCTCAAACCGCGAAAAGTTACGAGCCACTTACACTCATGCAAGCTACAATTGGATAAATCCAGCCCAGTAAAATTCAAATGACTGACCCGAACTGTTCAGCAAGCAGACTGCCCTGCACTGCGGAGAGATAATCGCAACTGTTATTTGACAGCACTGCAGTCCGTCTCCAATATATTTTTTCAATCAATTTCTCACACACCAACACAACCAACACCTACACGATTAGATTATGGCACACGAACTACCACAACTGGACTACACCTATGATGCGCTCGAGCCTCACTTTGATGCGCGCACCATGGAGATCCACCACAGCAAGCACCACAACACGTACATCACCAAATTGAACGAGGCGATCTCGGGCACAGACCTGGCAGCGCAATCGATGGATCAGCTGATTGGCGACATCCCCTCACTGCCTGCAGAGAAACAGGGCGCCGTTCGCAACAACGGGGGCGGCCACGCCAACCACAGTTTTTTCTGGAAGATTCTCAGCCCGAATGGCGGTGGTGCACCCGTCGGCACGCTCGCTGCTGCGATCGACGCCGAACTGGGCGGCTTTGACGCCTTCAAGCAGGCCTTCGCCAACGCCGGAGCGACCCGTTTCGGCTCCGGTTGGGCCTGGCTGGTGGTAAAAGCGGACGGCTCCCTGGCCGTCACCTCCACGCCCAATCAGGACAGCCCTCTCATGCAGGGCATCGCAGAGGTCGCCGGCACACCGGTGATCGGCCTGGACGTATGGGAACACGCCTACTACCTGAAATACCAGAACCTGCGCCCGAAATACATCGAAGCCTTCTGGGAAGTCGTCGATTGGAACGCCGCCGAAGCCAACTACCAACAGGCCAAAGCTTAACTCCCGCCATCCGTCGCTAGACTCTTCACAAAAGCCGCCCCTGACAGGGCGGCTTTTTTTTCGGTGATAACTCATCCAGATCACGCTGGATGCTACGGCTGAATACTACAAATTACGACTCACAACGGATGCTACAAAATGCTCAACAACCAAGCATTCATGCTTGTGAGGAGACCCAACCACCGACTAGCATCCACCCTACAGGCGGATGCTACGGCCACACCAAGCAGCACCCGTCCGTCAGACGGATGATGCTTACGCTACCAAGTGCGCTTCTTGTGACGATTTGATTTCAAGCGCTTACGACGCTTGTGCTTGTTCATCTTGAGACGGCGTTTCTTTTTAAGGTTACCCATATAGTTTATAAGTGTGAAATTTACGAAAAACATAGAAAGAGTCAGAAAGTTCCCACCCTGTAAAGATTTTTTTAAGATTTCTTTCTCATTTTGGCTCTTCGCAATCATTTGCGGGAAACGCTGCTTCAAAGTTTTTCCTACACCCGGTTCTCGTAGTTGACCCGCTTTAGCCGGTCAACGTAAACGTGCAGGCAGCTCCGCAGTTTCCAGTCGGGTCGCACGGCAGTTGCGACTACGGGCAATTCATTCATTCGCCTGTCGGATCATGCCCGGACTAGGAAGAATGGCACTTAGTTAAGGCAGAGTAGCAGCGGCATCCTGCCGCTCAGAGTATTGGATAAGCGGCTGGAAGCACGCTTCTACCATCGATTAAGCCGCTTAACTAAGTGCCATTCGGACTAGGAAGGTGTCACAAAATTCTTCGAATGGTCAAAATATGAGTTGAGCCTTCACACTTATGCTGGCTCATGCTCGGATCAGGTGCTCAACTGAATGAATAACCATGACTAAAGACTACCCGATTATTGTAAAACCCACGATCGAACTCGGCGTCGTGCCCACCCACCTGCGCTTTGCCGGGGGGCTGGTGCCGGATGAGAAGGGACGTCTCCCGCGCGGGGCCGATGAAGAACTCGTCGTGGTGGCTGGCATGCGTGAACTGGTGGAGCAGTCTCCTGTGCGAATCGGCCGTGTGCAGGTCTCGCTTTTTCCCGGCACCCGACCGGAGGATTTGGATACAATCGTGCCCGGGCTGAAGGCGCTGGGACTGGAGGTGGACTTCGTGCTGATGGTCGGCGGCGTCAACCCGATGGAACCCAAAGACGAAGATGCGGTGCTGGCGCAACTCTTGCCCCTGCTCCAGTCGTCCGTGCGTCACGGGGCCAGTCACGTCGCCTCCACCTCGATCGAGGCATGGATGAGCGACGAACCAGCCCGGGAAGGGCCTGACTACGCGGCCGCCATCGCGCAGAATGCCAAGCTCCACGTTCGCGTTTACCGGGAAGCCGGACTCGAAACCTCGTCAGTCGAGAGCTGGAACATCGAGTTTCTGCGCCCCGGCGAGTTCAAAACATTTACCAGCCTGCAACGCGGCTGGGAGTGCGTCCACGCCATCAACCAAGAGCTTGGGCAGCCCTTTTTCAAGATTCTCGTCGATGCCGCCCACTGCGCCGACTCCGGTATCCCGCTGGCCGAAAACCAGGCCCTGGTCGAAGCAATCGCCCGCACGGGTGAGCTGGGTGCTTTCCATGCGTCTGCCAAAACCACCCGTGGCTGCCTCAGTTGTGACGACGGCTGGATCGGTGGCATGCTGGCTGCGATCGCCGCCACCGGTGCACTGCGACAGGTCTATGTCGAAATCTTCGACCACCGCGACCCCGCGCTGGCAGCGCTGCGTCAACTCGAAGCAGGCTTCGGCATCGATACCCGCGACGGGCGCAGCTACACCCAAACCGTCGCCGATGGCTTGGGGGATGTCGCCCGTCGTCTTAACAATCTGGCCGCGCGCGGAATGCTCGGATCCCCATGCCCGCAGGCGTCGCAGAGTTGACGTCCAAACAGGGCGACCCGACGCGATTATCGTAAGCGTAGGCCGATTTTCCCCGATGCGGTTGCGGGTTGCAGGCCGATTTCCCCCGGCGCGATCACCCACCCCGCCAAAAAATTCCCGACGCGGTTTTTCGGCTGCGTTCGGGTTTTGCTCAGGGCGTAAGCTGTGTTCAGGGCGACCATGATTCAACGGTGCTAAAGTTAGACACAGAAGGCGGCTAAAGGAAGGAAAAACTGCTAGAGAGCAATCAAGTCGAGCCCCTCGACGTGATCAAAGTGTCCATCATTGGCCAGTATTGGCATTTGATGACGTATGGCAAAGGCGGCGATCCAGATATCATTGAGGGATCATCGTGCCTTGCCGCTCCAATGCCGAGTGAGCTTCCGCATAGCGGATGGCAGTGCCTTCGTCGATCCCGACAACTAAGCACCGCTCTCGCATATCATTGATTCGCAAACGCTCTTTCTCGGGGTTGTTGCATTTGCGCAAACCGCAGTAAAGCTCTCCTAGTGCCGTGACAGGCAGCCAGACTTCTTCCGCCCGGTTGAAGCGAGCCAAAGCTTCCTTGTCGCCACGGAACAAGCTGACGACTGCGCTGGTGTCAACGGCGAGACTACCAACCTTGATGGGGTGCTTCGATTCGCTCACTGCTTTCGTTGATGGCGTGTTCCAGTCGGTCGGCTTCTTCCGCGCTCAGGCAACCGGCCAAGTCGTCGAAGCGGCCTTTCGGCGCTCCGGAAAGACTGTCGATATAATGAGCGACTTCCTCGACCTTTTCGGAAGGCAGAGCTTTGAGCTTCTCAACGGTTGTTTCGAGCGTGTCCATGATGGTGTTAATCATCGTATAGGTTCGTAAAAAGTGCAACCTTCATTCTTTGAGCTTGGCCGGATGCGTTCGCTCGTGGACTTCGATCAGCTGCAGGATGCTCACGTCGGTGTAAATCTGGGTCGTCTCAAGCTTCGCGTGCCCGAGCAGTTGCTGGATAAACCTAAAAGGATGAGTTGAACCGTTAATGGACGTGAATGAACGTTAATTCTGACGACAGAACTTGTTTATTTGTAGTTTCTTATGAACTACCTGTTGAGCTGTAACGCATCACACGCCCCTC
>Ga0100385_1001876_pt1 | contig 20455 bp, 21 predicted proteins | sample CryGeymeta201509_FD_81543 | JGI IMG/M metagenome (GOLD analysis project Ga0100385, IMG submission 81543) | Groundwater microbial communities from Crystal Geyser aquifers in Utah, USA - Crystal Geyser metaG 2015-09 | ecosystem: Environmental > Aquatic > Deep subsurface > Groundwater | place: USA... | reverse complement strand
GCCCGACTTCGCGCGGCAGCGTGCGCATCCGGAGCGCAGATGCGCGCACCGCGCCGGCAATCGACTGCCGTTACCTGTCCACGCCCGAGGATCGGAAGGTCGCCATCGACGCGCTGCGCCTGACCCGGCGCATCTCGCGACAGCCGGCGCTCGCCCGCTACCAGCCCGAGGAATTCCTGCCCGGCACGGGGTTCCAGTCCGACGAGGAACTGGTCCGCGCGGCGGGCGACATCGGAACCACGATCTTCCATCCGGTCGGCACCTGCAGGATGGGCGGCGACGGGGACGACCATGCGGTCGTCGATTCGCGGCTGCGGGTTCACGGCCTGGCGGGGCTGCGCGTCGTCGATGCTTCCATCATGCCGACCATCACGTCCGGCAACACCAATTCCCCCACGCTGATGATCGCCGAGCGCGGCGCCCGGATGATCCGCGAAGACCGCCGATCCGGCGAGTCGAGAATGCCCGCTGCATATCCGTCCGTTTCATCCTGAATTCCGCGGTTGAACCTCTTTCAACGCGGAGAACGCAAAGACGCAAAGAGCGCAAAGATGATTGGAGATGCCCACCCGATGGGCGAATGGGATGTTTCCCGGTTTTTCTTTGCGATCTCTGCACTACTTTGCGTCGTTTGCGTCAAGTGCGGTTCTTAGGCTCATCGCGAATCGGGTCCTGCCGTCTGCCATGACCGCTCTTCGCACCGCCCGGATGCTCGCGCGCTACAACGCATGGGCGAACGAACGGATCTTCGACGCCGTCGCCCGATTGCCCGACGGCGAGGCGACGAAGCCCCGGCGCAGTCTGTTCAGGAACATCGTTCACACGCTCAACCACAACTACGTCATCGACCGCGTCTTCCAGGCCCATCTTGAGGGGCGCGAGCACGGCTACACCGAGCGCAATACCGCCGAGTGCCCGCCGCTGGGGGAGTTGTGGAACGCGCAGCAGGCCGTCGACCGCTGGTATGTCGCCTGGAGCGACGGGCTCACCGACGCGACGCTGAACGAGCGCGTGAGCTTCACCTTCATCGGCGGCGGCCGGGGCGAAATGACCCGCGGGGATCTTCTCCTGCACCTCGTCAACCACACGACCTACCACCGCGGCTTCGTCGCCGACCTCTTCTATCAGGTGCCCGTCGTCCCGCCCACGACCGATCTCACCGTATTCCTCCGGGACGCGGCGCCGGAGCCGTCGAGCGCGGGAGTCCGAACCGGTTGAGCATGGCGTCGAACCTGCGCGTTGTTCCGGGGCAGGTGGGCCGGCCATCGCGGGCTCCCGAATAACGGTGCCCAGGCGGCGATGACGGCATAGGCCGCGGCGACGATCAGCAGCGCGATTCCGGTGCGAAGTTGATCGTCGAACAGATAGACGGCACAAAGCCGTTGCGGTGCTTCCGCAAATCCCCAGCCGAAACGCGCCAGGGTTGCGATGACTTCGACGTGAACGACCACCCGCGCGAGCGGCGGGCAGCGTGGCCAGGACAGCGCAAGGGCCGCGCCGGAAGCCGAAAGTGAAACGAACTTCAGGAGAGCGACGCGGAAGTCGAGCACGGCGGCATCCACCAGCCGCGGCAGCATCCACAGCATGAGGAGGATGGCCGCAACGGCGAGCCCCGCGGCGCCGCCGCGCAGGAGCGCGTCAACCCCGCGCCCGAGCGCCCGCCGGCGCGGGGTCGTCCAGACCACCATCGCACCGAGGAGCACCAGCGCCGGGTACTGAACCATCAGTTGCAGCACCATCGACGATTCGAGCAGGCTGCGCGCGGGCGGGGTCAGCAACAGCGCCCACAGACCCAGCGCGATCCAGCGGCCCGGCGCCGCCGCGCGCAGGTCGATGCATTCAGCGCAGGGCGAGGGCATGAAACGGAAGCTCCCGCTGCGCCAGCGTGCGCGCGAGCTCCAGTGCCGCCGGCCATTGTTCGACATCGAACACTGCGACCAGACGGCCACGCGCATCGACCACGTTCAGCGTCGCGTTGTGCGTGAAGCCGCCCAGACCGTCGGGAATCGCGATCACGCCGAAGGCCCGGAACCACGCTGCCCGCGCCTGCTCCGAGGGCGTACGGGCGACGATCCAGTCGGTGCCGGCGCGATGGGAGCGGCGATAGTGCGCGAGTGCGGCGGGGGTGTCGCGCTCGAGGTCGAAGGCCACGCTGAGCAGCTTGACGCGATCATGGCGAAGCTCGTCGTTCAGCTCGCGTTGCAGTGTGCCGAATGTGCCGCCGAGCTGGCTGCACACGGCGGGACAGGCGGTATAGATGAAATCGACGATCAGCACCCGTCCCGCCAGATCCCGGGCACGTATTTCGCTGCCGTGCGGATCGAGCAGGGCGGCAGTGGGCAGCGGGCGCGGCGAGCGGGCGATTTCCAGGCGGCGGGCGGTCTCGGTCGTGAAGGCAGCGAAGCCGTCCGTCGCCTGCCAGAACACCACGCCGCCGCTGAACAGCACCAGCGTCGTGGCGAGCCACGACAGCCAGCGCATCATCCAACCGTCTTCCCGAGCTGCGGGAGGCGCCGTACGATGACGAGCGCCAACGACACAACGGAAACCACCACCACGGCAGCCGCGATCGATCCGACGCTCGCAACCGGCAGCCATTCGGATACATGAACCGCGAAACGACGCGGAACGCCGTTCGCTCCGCCATAGAGGAAGCTCAGGCAGAACACGGCGCCCGCGATCGCGTAGCCCCAGAATGCCGCCCGCTGGAAACTGCTGTCTTCACCGCGCAGTTGCACGGCCCAGGCCATGAAGCCCAACAGCATCGGCAGCAGACCGAGCAGCAGGTAGGTGTGGAAATGACCCGGCACCCACTGGGTGTTGTGCATGACCAGATTGACGCTGATCGTTCCATCGACGACCGCCGGTACGATCCCCGCCGCCCAGCCGAGCACGCCGAACACGAGCAGGCGCGAAGGCAGATCCCAGCGGATGCCCGAACGCGCGATATTTCCCAGCGTTCCCCAGGCGGTGACGATCAGAACCGGGATGCCCGAAAGGTAGGAGACAACCTGGCCGAGCGTCGCGGCCCATTTCGGCATGGCATAATCCATGAGCAGGTGATGCGGGTATACGGCCAGGACGAGAAACACCGCGGCCAGCCATGCGGCGATGAAGGGGCGGTTGACCTTCCATGGGCGGTTCGTGTAGCGCGGCAGGATCTCATAGACCGCGATGACCCCCATGTAGAGCGCCACGTTGATGAAGACGTGGCCGAAGAAGAAGATGAGATTCTTCATCAGCAGCGCGTCGAAGACCATGCCCGGGATATACAGACTGACCAGGGTCATGATCAGCACGACGGCGCCGGCAAGGATTCCGAGCACGTTGACGATGATCGCCATGGTGCTGGCGACGACCGCCGCCGGCGGTGCTTCCTCGACCCGTCCGGAGATCAGTTGCGGCACACCCAGCGAGGCGGTCAGCGAGCCGTAACGCCGGATCAGCGCCAGCGCGCAATCCGCGTAGAAGAGCAGGAAGCCGACGCCGATCAGGATCAGCCCGACGACGAAAGCGGCGGCGGCGGCGGGTTGCCACACGCCCATGGATTTTGCGGGCAGCGGATAGAGGAAAGTCCAGGCGCCGGCATAATGACCCAGAAGAATCCCGCCGATGATGAGGACGACGCCGGCCAGCGAGAGCCCGAACGTGGTGAGCATGACCTTGCTCGACAGGCGGACATGGCGGCCCAGGAAATACCACATCACGAATGCGCCGCCGAGTCCCGCGGTGCCGACCATGCCGGTGCCGTGCAGGGTCATCAGCTCGTAGAAACGATCGACCGGCAGATCGACCCAGGTCGCCTGCGCGGACCGCATCAGGAAGCCCACGATCATCATCAGCGCAAAAACCGCGATCGCGGTCGTCGCGTAGGCCAGCAGGACCAGACGTTCGGACGCTGTTGCGGCGCTGTCCGCCGGCGTTTGTTTCGGCTCGGATACCATGGTCGTTTCCCTCTCACTCGGCGACAGCGGTAATCGTGGCGAGCATGCCGTGGTGCGCCAGCCCGCAGTATTCCAGGCACAGGATTTCGTATTGCCCGGGTTCATCGAAGGTCAGGCGCAAGCGGTTGACGAACCCCGGCATGGCCTGGGTCTGACCGATAATCCGCGTCTTCCCCCGGTAGACACTGAAGCCGTGATTGACGTCGGCCGAGGTGACCCGGAACTCGACCGGTTTGCCGACCGGCACGGTGGACTCCGAGAGATCCCATCGCCACTGATGGCCGACGGCATCGATGACCTTGGCTGCCGGCGCCGGATTTGCTGCGTAGGCCGGTAGCGGCCACGGGGAGAGGGTGGTGAGGGTGATGAGCACGCCGGCGATCAGTGTCAGCGCGAAAACCACGGCACGGCCCCGGTAGGGGTTGCGGAGTTCGCGCTCGCCGGCGGCGCCCCGGCACACGATCACGAAAGCGGCCGTGATCAGTGCCATCAGGAACAGGCTCAGGGACCAGGCTACGCTTTGCATCGCCGTCTCCTTTTCAGAAAATGGGGCCGTCGCCCCGGACGCTCACAGCGAGGTTCCGATCCCCGTGAGCCAGGCCGGTGCGGCATCGAGCACCCAGGCTTCGACCTGCTTGTCCACTCCGGTGAGGATGAAGGCGCCGAGCACCAGCATGACCGCGCCGAGTGCCTTCTTGCCCCACTGGCCGGTGGCGAGCAGCCTGCCGCGCATCCGCAGCATGGCTTCGCGGGAGAGCGAGCCCAGCAGGAGCAGCGGCAGACCCGCTCCCAGGCCGAAGAGCGCCATCACCAGCGTGACCTGCGCGAGATGCGTGCCCTGGCTGGCCAGCGTGATCGTGGCGCCCAGGGTCGGCCCGACGCACGGGCTCCAGACCACGCCGAGCAGCAGGCCGAGGATGAACTGGCCGGACAGCCCATCGAGATCGAGTCGCGACAGCAGGCCGCCTCCGGCTCCCGAGAGTCCGGAGGTCGCCACCGCGAAACGCTCCTGCAGCGCGCGCGACAGCAGCAGGATGCCGAACCCGAGCAGGATCACGGCCGCGACGTTGCGGAAGATCGTCTGGTCCAGTCCGAGGGCGGCGCCCGCGCTGGCGAGCACCACGCCGAGCAGGGTGAAGGAGAGCGTCAGCCCGGCCGCCAGCGCGGCGGGACCGGCGCGATGGGCGGTGGCCGCGGTGGCGATCAGCACCGGCAAGAGTGGCAGCACGCACGGCGACAGGGTGGACAGGCTGCCCGCCGCAAGCGCGATGCCGTAGGTTCCGAGGCCGAATTCCACGGCCCGCCTCAGAGGGCCTTGTCGAGCTGCGCGGCGATCGCCCCGGGCGCAGTCTGGGCGGTGGAGCGCGAGACCTCGCGCGCGCCCTTGAACACGATGAGCGTGCTCTGGTACTGCACGCCGAAGCGCCGCACCGCGTCCTTCTGCCTGTCGAAGTCCACCCGATAGACCGTGAAGCCGGCATATTTCGGCGACTTTAGCAGCGCTTCGATGACCGGTTCCTGCGCGCGGCAGGTTCCGCACCAGTCGGCATGGATGGCCACCAGGACCGGCTTGCCGGCCTGCTGTGTGGCCTCCAATGCGGTGCGCGAAAACGGCGCGCCGACCGCGAGGGCCGCGGTGGCGAAGAACGCCCCGGCGAGGAGCGGAACCAGGGAACGGGTCAGGCGAAGATGCATGGAGTTTCTCCGTTGGTTGGACAGGAACGGGGGTTCGCGCGGCCGCCACTCCTCTTCGTCGCGTGGAATTTCATGTTCTTACACCGGAGAGGCGGCGCGGCGGCCCGCCACGCGGAACACGCTCAACGCTCCGGCTCCCGGGCGTCCGCGTGCCTGCTGCCCGGCTCGTGGATCGGCAGCGCCCGGGCGCCGCTCCAGGCGGAGACGCAGAACGGCACCAGATAGTTGAGCGCCACGTTGCCCATCATCAGCCCTTGGCCGGCCATCAGGTACTCGCCCTGATTGATCAGGTTGAGCGCGGTGCCGACGACCACACTAACCTTGAGGGCGTTGCAGACGATCTTGCGCGAGCTCATCGCGCGAAAGAAACGCCGCCAGTAACCCAGCGTGCGCATGGGCGCGGGGTTCAGGCAGCGCAACTGCGTATCGAGCGCTGCTGTTCGAGCATGGCGCGCACCTCGAAGGCGGGCCTGGGCCGGCTGAAGAAATAACCCTGGATTTCGTCGCAGCCGTAGTCGCGCAGCAGGCGCAGGTGGGCCTCGGTCTCCACCCCCTCGGCGATGACGGTCAGCCCGAGGCTGTGGCCGAGCGTGATCACGGTGCGGGCGATGGCCGCGTCGCTCGGATCCTCGTGCATGTTGCGCACGAACGACTGGTCGACCTTCAGCTTGTCGATGGGGAAGCGCTTGAGGTAGGCGAGCGAAGAGTGGCCGGTGCCGAAGTCGTCGATCGACAGCCGCACGCCGAGGGTCTTGAAGGCGTTGAGGGTGGCGACCGCCGCCTCGACATCGTGCATCGCCGCGCCCTCGGTGACCTCCAGTTCGAGCCGTTCCGGGGGAAGGCCGCTGCGGCGCAGTGCGTGCAGCACCCTCCTGGGCAGCTCCGGATCGGCGAACTGGCGAGGCGAGATGTTCACCGCCATGACGAGCGGCGGCAGGCCGACGTTCTGCCATTGGCGGGCCTGGGCACAGGCGTGCTCCAGCACCCAGGCGCCGATCTCGACGATGGCGCCGCTCTCCTCCGCGATCGGAATGAAGTCGGAGGGTGGAATCAGGCCCCTGTCGGGATGCCGCCAGGAGACCAGCGCCTCGACGCCGGCGATGCGGCCGCTGCCGATCTCCACCTGCGGCTGGTAACGCAGTTCGAGTTCCCCGCGCTCGACAGCGCGCCTGAGCCGGTGTTCGGTCTCGAGCCGCTCCAACGCCCGCGCGCTCATGTCCTCGGCATAGCGAAGCGCACGATGGTCGCCTGCGCGCCTGGCCCCCTGCAACGCGGTGTCGGCATTGCGCAGCAGCGCGGCAACATCCCGGCCGTCCTGCGGGAAGACCGCGAACCCGATGCTGAACGAGAAATACATCTCGCGCCCCTCGATGATGAAGGGCGCGGCCATCTCCCGCGTAATCCGCGCCGCAAAGGCATCGGCCTCATCCGCAGCGCCGATCACCGGCAGCAGCGCGGCGAACAGCTCGCCGTCGAAACGGTGCAGGCAGCAGGCGATCGAATCGTCTCCGGCCAGCGGCTCGATCCGCCTCGCGATGCCGCACAGCACGCGGTCGGCGAAGGCGTGTCCGAGCGTATCGACCACCGGCTGGAAGCGGTCGGCAGCGAGCAACAGCACTGCGCCCGTGTGCCCGCCATCGAGTGCCGCCGCGATCCGGTTCTCGAAGGCGAGGCGGTTGGGAAGGCGGGTCAGCACATCGTGAAACGCCTGGAATTCGAGCTGTTCCTGCGCCGTGCTGCGCTCGGTGACGTCGGACAGATAGACATGGAAGGCGCCGGAATCGGCCAGGCGATGAATGCTGATGGCGAGGACCCGCTCCGCGATGCGGTATTCCCGCTGTACGCGTTCGGTCGCATCCCGGCGAAGCGCGTCCAGCCACGACGCGAGGTCCTCGGACAGCAGCGCCGACGGCCCCTGCACGCCCAGCCTGCGCGCCATCGCCACGGCTCCCGGATTGGCGTAGGCCAGCGCGCCGCCTTCGTCGAGGCTGATCACGGGATTCGGGTTGCGCTCCGGGAACAGTGCGAGACGCTGGCGCTCGCGGATGCCGCGCAGATGGGCATCGAAGAAATAGCCGATGACGGCGGCAGCGGCGAGCAGCAGTGCACTGAACAGCGTGACCAGCCGCAGGATGTCCGCAAGCCGCTCCCGCGTCGCATCGCCGCGCTCCTCGGCCTGCGTCTGCACACCGCCGACGAGTACGTCGAAGCGGTCCGTCAGTTCGGTCGCATTCACCGAGATGCGGCCGAGCAATTTGCTCACTTCGCCGATATCGACACGGCTGGAATCGAGTTCGCGGTCGAGGGCCGAGAGCAGCCGGTCCCCGTCGCGCTGGAGCGCGCGCAGCGCGTCGAGCAGGGCGCGGCCTTCGGGATCGGTGATCGCCTCGTCCAGGCGGGTCATGCGCGAGGCAGTTCGTCGCTGCAACTCGGCGTGGCGGCTGCCGAACCGCTCACGGTCGGTGGTGTCGTAGAGTTCGCGGGCGATGCGCTCGCCATCCATGGCGGCGACTTTCAGTTCCGAGATTGCCCGCAGCGCCGGCAGGTCACGATCGACCAGCGGGCGCGCGACATCGAGCACCGCCTCGCTGCGCACCCAGGTGAGCCACGACAGCAAACCGCCCATCACGAGCGCCGCAGCGCTCAAGGCCCACCAGCGAACTTCCATGCGTGCGCGCACCTGAGTCTCTCCGTTGATCACCGCGTACGCGGCAGCGATCGGCAAGGCATCGATCGGAGCCGGTAGACGCTTGCACGGACGCGTTCCTTACGGCCGGCGTGCCGCGTAAGAAGCGGCTTCGGCGGCGCGACCAACCAGCGGATGAGGCCGGCGGTCCGGCAGCGCGATCTACCGGGAAAAGCGAATGTCACACACGAACACGGAAGACCTACGAAGGACGCCGCTGGAGGGCAGGACGGCAGTGGTGACGGGTTCCACGAGCGGCATCGGTCTGGGGATCGCCCGGGCGCTCGCGAAAGCGGGCGCCGACATCGTGCTCAACGGCATGGGCAATGCGGCAGAAATCGAGGCGATCCGCGCCCGAATCGCTGCCGAAGCCGGCGTGCAGGTGCGCTTCCACGGCGCCGACCTCGGCCAGAGGGAGGCGATCGATGCGATGTTCCAGGCGGTGCTGGCCGAATTCGGCAGCGTGGACATCCTGGTGAACAACGCCGGCATCCAGCATGTGGCGCCGATCGAAGAATTTCCGGTCGACAAATGGGATGCAATCATCGCGATCAACTTGACCGCGGCATTCCATGCCATTCGCCATGCCGTGCCGCCGATGAAGCGCAAGAAATGGGGCCGCATCATCCAGATCGCCTCGGCCCACGCGCTGGTCGCCTCTCCGTACAAATGCGCCTACGTCGCGGCGAAGCACGGCATTGCGGGGCTCACCAGGACGGTGGCGCTGGAGGTGGCGGAACACGGGATCACGGTGAATGCCATCTGTCCCGGCTACGTCCGGACGCCGCTGGTCGAGAAGCAGGTTCCGGAGACGGCCAGGGCGCGTGGCATCACCGAGGAACAGGTGATCCGCGATGTCCTGCTCGCCGCGCAACCGACCCGTCAGTTCGTCACCGTCAACCAGGTCGCGGCACTCGCCGGTTTCCTCGCGAGCGACGCTGCGGCATCGATCACCGGCGCGCTGCTCGCGGTCGACGGCGGATGGACCGCGCAGTGAGCGCGTCCGTTCGATCCCGATCGCGCTTCACGCCGCAACGCGGATGAATCCTGTCGAGGCGAGGGCAATGGTCACTCAGCGAAAGGCAGTCAGGCAGTCATCGGCTTCGAGGACGCGAACCTCACAATGCCCAGACCTGCCGGGGCAGGTGGTTCTGGTCATGCAGGGCGGTGGCGCGCTCGGCGCGTTCCAGGCCGGCGTCTATGAGGCGATGCACGACGCGGGGATCGAGCCGGACTGGGTGGTCGGCACCTCGATCGGCGCGATCAACGGCGCCATCATCGCCGGCAATGCGCCGCAGGATCGCCTGCCGCGACTGCGCGAATTCTGGACGCGGGCGGCGGCCGGGGCTGCGCCGTACTCGCACCTGAAGGCGTTCGCCATGGGCAATCTCTTTGCCGACCTCGGCACCGTTTCGTTCGGCGTGCCGGGTTTCTTCGCACCCAATCCGGGATCGTGGTTCGGCAACCACACGCCCCTGGGTGTCACCGGCGCGAGTTTCTACACGACCGCGCCGCTGCGCAGCACGTTGCTGGAACTGGTCGACACCGATCGTATCGGGGCGGGGGACGTGCGCCTGACCGTGGGTGCGGTCAGCGTGCGCAGCGGCCGCATGCGCTACTTCGACAGCCGTGACGAGCGCGTGTCGGTGGAGCACGTGATGGCCTCGGGTGCGCTGCCGCCCGCCTTTCCCGCGATCGTCATCGACGGGGAACCCTACTGGGACGGCGGCATCCATTCCAATACCCCGATCGAAATCGTGATGGACGATTCCGAACGGCGCGATTCCCTGGTGTTCGCCGCCCAGCTCTGGCAGTTGCACGGCGACGATCCGCAGACCATCGAGGAGGTCATGAGCCGGCGCAAGGATATCCAGTTTTCCAGCCGCGCCGACAGCCAGATTGCCCGCCAGCAACAGATTCACCGGCTGCGCCATGTGGTGCGCGAGCTGGGGCGTCTGCTGCCAGACAAGCTGAAGGCGGACGCGGCGATCAGGAAGCTCGTCGCCCATGGCTGCGGCACGGTGATCCATCTCCTTCCGCTGCGGGCGCCGCCGCTCGATGGGGAGGACCACAGGAAGGACATCGACTTCACGCCGGAAGGCATCCACGCGCGCTGGGAGGCCGGCCGCGCGTTCGCGCGGGACAGGATCGAGGCCGCGCCCTGGCAGAAAGACTGCGACCCGGCGATGGGGGTGATCGTTCACCAATGACGGAGGGAATGCGATGAGAACCCGGCCACTGCTTCTCGGTCTCGCGCTGGTGACTGCCGGCCATTCCTTGGCGGTCCCTGCGCAGGAGATGAACGGCTTCGACCTGAAGGGCGCGGCCATCCCGGTCGAGCAGATCTATCCGGGCGGCCCGCCCAGGGACGGCATCCCGGCCATCGACAAGCCCGAGTTCCTGCCGGCCGCGTCGGCGACGTTCCTTGCAGGCGGTGACGGTGTGCTCGGTCTCGTGCGCGACGGCGTCGCGCGCGCCTATCCGATCCGCATCCTCAACTGGCACGAGGTGGTGAACGACAGCGCGGGACCGGATCCCCTGGTCGTCACCTACTGCCCGCTGTGTGGCACCGGAGTCGCGTTCGACGCGCGCGTCGACGGACGCGTGCTGAGCTTCGGCGTGTCGGGGCTGCTCTACAACAGCGACGTCCTGCTCTACGACCGGCAGACGCAGTCGCTGTGGTCGCAGATGCTCGGCCAGGCGATCAGCGGTCCGATGAAGGGGCGGCGCCTGATCCTGCGCACGCTCACCCACACCACCTGGGCGGACTGGCGCAAGAGCCACCCGGCCACACAGGTGCTCTCGCGCAATACCGGGCAGACGCGCTCCTACGATCGCGACCCCTATGCGGGCTACGAGTCCGACCTGCGGCTCATGTTTCCGGTGGAATTCCGGTCCGAGGGTTTCCACCCCAAGGAGCGCGTTCTCGGGGTGCGGATCGGCAGCGAGGCCAAGGCGTATCCGTTCGTCGAGCTGGGCAAGACCGCCGGCGTGGTGACGGATCGGGTCGGCGGCACCGTGCTCACCATCCGCTTCGACCGCGACGCCTCGCGCGCGACCGCGCACGGCGCCGACGGGAAACAGCTTCCGGCCGTGGTCGGCTACTGGTTCGCGTGGTACACGTTCAACCCGAAGACCGCGGTCTTTCACGCCGGCGCTCACCGCCCGCCATGAGCCCTGCGCCGGCGCCGGATGGGCGGGATGCGGCGGGTCAGCCGCCGGGTGTAGGAATCCGGCGGCTTGTTCCGACCAAACCCGCGGGCGCCGGAACCACGACGCGCGACGGCGGGGACACGATGGACCTGAAGCTCTCGTTTGCAGTACCGTGGGCACCCGGAACACGCAGAAGGGCGGGGCGTGGCCTGCCGATGTCGGCTGCGCGGCAATCGAGCGACGGTGGACCCGAGGTCGGCCGAATGCCAATCGCATGCCATGCGGTGCGCTTGTCGCCGCCATGAAGAACCTGCAAAGATACCTGGGCAAGCTCGTCAAGCTGCGGCATCCACATTTCGAAACGCTTCTCGCACGCGCCCGCAAGCGCGGGCTCGAACTGGAGAACCGGTTTCTGGTGGGTGCGGTGAGCGGCAGGAAACGGATCCTCGTCTGCTACGGGGGGCATTTGTGCCTAGTGGTTTCGCCCGCAAAGGTCGATCTGGTCTGAAGGGTGGCCGAGTCGTGATGCCACGCGCGTTGCCATGAACGGTTTCCAGCTCTGGCTCGGGCGTGCGATCGGCCGCTATCTGAGCCGAAGGTTGCACACCCAGAGCGCCTCCGCCCCCTCGGACCCGGCGAGGCTCGCCGCGACGCTGCGGCCGGCGGACGTGCTGCTGGTCGAAGGAAATACGCGGGTGAGCGCCGCCATCAAATACCTCACCCAATCCACCTGGTCGCATGCGGCCCTGTACGTAGGAAATGCCTCCGGCATGCGGAGCGCTCGCGGAGAGGCGCTGTGCCTGCTCGAGGCGGACATCCTCGACGGCGTGCGCGTCGTGCCGCTGTCGGAGTTCGACGGACTGCATACGCGCATCTGCCGCCCGGTCGGCCTGTCTGCCGAGGAAGTCGAACGCGTTGTTCGCTATGCCTGCGAGCGTATCGGCTACCGTTACGACCTCAAGAACGCCTTCGACCTCGCGCGCTATCTGCTGCCCATGCCGCCGGTGCCGCAACGCTGGCGGCGCCGCATGCTCGCACTGGGCAGCGGAGACCCGACCCGGGCGATCTGCTCGACGCTGATTGCGCAGGCGTTCCAGTCGATCCGCTACCCGATCCTGCCGGCCGTCGAGACCGTGCCCTCGACCGATCCGGACTGCACCGGCTGCATGAGCGAGATCCTCCACATCCGTCACCACAGCCTGTTCGCGCCGCGCGACTTCGACGTGTCTCCGTATTTCGAGGTCGTGAAGCCGACCCTCGTGGATGGCTTCGACCACCGCTCGCTGACCTGGGCCGCGACGGAAGGATAATGGGGTCAGACACCATTATCATCCTTCCTCGGCCCGCCCACGCGCTTCGCAACATAGTGATGTCTGACCCCATTATCGCCCAGCGCGTCGGCCATCTGCCAGAGCTGGGCTTCGTGGCCGACGTTGGCGCCGGTCGTCTCGGCTGACTGCGTGTTGTTCCTTCGCTTCGCCAAGGCCTACCTCATGAGATGCTCGTGGGTGCGCGTGGATCAGGGGTGTCCAACGTGGAGATCACCGGCGCTGCGCGGCCTTGTCGCACGGCGTCGGAGTGGGATGCAGGGTCGGGTCATTTATTTGCAATGAAATTGACGCTGGCCCCTTTGATCCGGGAGGCGCATCCGCACCCTGCGGGCCAGTTTAGGAGCGCAAGGGGCCGGTGTCCAGCGCGTGCGGGACTTCACTCGCTTTCACGGCCTGCGTCATCCCGTCAGGTTCGGCCGTGTACGGGCGCGGCAGGGTCTGCCTTGGCTGGCTGATTCGCGCCGGTGTCTTCCCCCGCGGGAGAGTTCGCAGCGCAGGCAGCCCGGCCCGACGATGGGCGGGAACGATGATCCGGCCACCTTCCCGAAAAGCGTTACCGGCGATAATGTGTCGCAGGCCCGACGCTTGCCGCCCGGCGCACACCACCGACCGCGCGGCCACCGGGAAACCTCGCAAACGCTCACCGACATCGCCGACCGCCATGGAGAAACCCGACGCGCCGTCGTGCGCGCGCAACCGCGAGCCGATTCTCGAGGCGCTGCGCAAGCATTTCGTGGACCGCCGCGAGGTGCTGGAGATCGGCAGCGGCACCGGGCAGCACGCGATCTTTTTCGCTGCGGCGATGCCTCACCTCACCTGGCAGACCTCGGACTGCAGCGACAACCTGGCCGGGATCCGCGCCTGGCTGGACGAGGCGGCTCTGCCCAACACGCCCGCGCCGCTTGCGCTCGATGTCAACGCGGCCTGGCCGCAGAGGCGCTACGACGCGGTGTTCACGGCGAACACGCTGCACATCCTGCGCTGGGGCGAGGTCGAGCGTCTGTTCGCCTGCCTGCCTGAGGTCATGACCGGCCAAGCCACGCTCGCCGTCTATGGTCCGTTCAACTACGAGGGCCGCTTCACCAGCGAGGGTAACGCGGCCTTCGATGTCTGGCTGAAGGAACGCGGCCGCCACCAGGGAATCCGCGATTTCGAGGCCGTCGATGCCCTCGCCCGCCAGGCCGGGCTGGCGTTGGCCGAGGACCGCGCCATGCCATCGAACAATCGATGCCTGATCTGGCGCAGAGAGGAGGAACGCGGCTGCCGGCCGTCACCGTGATCGTGCCCCGCGCGGCCGGTGCGCCGGGGATCCGCCTCGCCGGTCCGGGGGCTTTCGGCTATCATGCGGCTTTCCGAAGGCAGCCTCATGAGCAAGTACGTCTTCGTCACCGGCGGTGTCGTCTCTTCCCTCGGAAAGGGCATCGCCGCCGCGTCGCTCGGGGCGATCCTCGAATCGCGCGCGATCCGGCTCACCCATCTCAAGCTGGATCCATACATCAACGTCGATCCGGGCACCATGAGCCCGTTCCAGCACGGCGAGGTGTTCGTGACCGAGGACGGCGCCGAGACCGATCTCGATCTCGGCCACTACGAGCGCTTCACCGGCTGCAAGATGGGCCGGCGCAACAACTTCACCACCGGCCAGATCTACGAGTCCGTCATCCGCAAGGAGCGGCGCGGCGAGTACCTCGGCCGCACGGTGCAGGTCATCCCCCACATCACCGACGAGATCAAGCTCTACATCAAGCGCGGCGCCGAGGGCGCGGATCTCGCCATCGTCGAGGTCGGCGGGACGGTGGGCGACATCGAGTCGCTGCCCTTCCTGGAGGCGATCCGCCAGATGGGCATCGAGGAGGGCCGGCGCAACACCTGCTTCATCCACCTCACGCTGCTGCCGTGGATCGCGGCCGCGGGCGAGCTGAAGACCAAGCCGACCCAGCACTCGGTGAAGGAGTTGCGCGAGATCGGCATCCAGCCCGACGTGCTGCTGTGCCGCGCCGACCGCCCGGTGCCCGAGGACGAGCGGCGCAAGATCGCGTTGTTCACGAACGTCGCCGCCGAGGCCGTGATTTCGCTCGAGGATTCCGACTCGATCTACAAGATCCCCGGCATCCTGCACGATCAGATGCTCGACGAGATCGTCTGCCACAAGCTCGACATCCTCGCGCGGGCGGCCGACCTCACGGTCTGGAAGGGGCTCGTCGATGCGCTCGACCACCCCGAGCACGAACTCGATATTGCCTTCGTCGGCAAGTACGTCGATCTGACCGAGTCGTACAAGTCGCTCACCGAGGCGATCATCCACGCCGGGATCCACACGCGCTCGAAGATCCGCATCCACTATCTCGACTCGGAGGCGATCGAGGGCTCGCCGGAGGGCGCCCGCGCCGCGCTCGAGGGCATGGACGCGATCCTGGTGCCGGGTGGCTTCGGCCGGCGCGGCACCGAGGGCAAGATCGCCGCGATCCGTTATGCGCGCGAGCACCGCGTGCCCTATCTGGGCATCTGCCTGGGGATGCAGCTCGCGGTGATCGAGTTCGCGCGCAACGTGGCCGGGATGGCAGGCGCCCACAGCACCGAATTCGATCCCGACACGCCGCATCCGGTCGTGGCGCTGGTGACCGAGTGGCTGGACCGCGAGGGGGCGATCGAGCGGCGCGACGCCAAGTCGAACCTGGGCGGCACCATGCGCTTGGGCGGGCAGGCGTGCAGGCTCGTGCCGGGTACGCTCGCGCACGGGATCTACGGCGCCGACACCATCGTCGAGCGACACCGCCACCGCTACGAGGTCAATGAGGTCTATGTCACACCGCTCCAGGCGGCCGGGCTGCGCGTCTCGGGCACCTCGGCGAAGGGCAAGGCGCTGTGCGAGATGATCGAACTGCCGGATCACCCGTGGTTCGTCGGCTGCCAGTTCCACCCCGAGTTCACTTCGAATCCGCGCACCGGCCACCCGCTGTTCATCGCCTTCGTGCGCGCCGCCCTCGAGCAGCACCAGCGAACGGTTGCCGGTGAACTTCGTCGCGGCTCCGACGGCGCGTGCGCAGAGGAACGGAGGGTCTCCGCGGGCAGCCGCGCGAGCGCCTGCGCGGCACAGCCGCAATGAATCTGTGCGGTTTTCCGGTCGGGCTCGACCGGCCGCTGTTCCTGATCGCGGGCCCGTGCGTGATCGAATCGCGCCAGCTCGCGCTCGACTGCGCCGGGACGCTCCGGGATCTGTGCCGGGAGATCTCCATCCCGTTCATCTTCAAGTCGTCCTACGACAAGGCCAACCGCAGCAGCGGGGCGTCGTTCCGCGGCCCCGGGATGGAGGAAGGGCTCGCCATCCTCGCCGAGGTGAAGCGCGGGATCGGCGTGCCGGTGCTCACCGACGTTCACGGCGAGGATGAGATCGGCGCGGCGGCGGCGGTGGCCGACGTGCTCCAGACTCCCGCCCTGCTGTGCCGGCAGACCGACTTCATCCAGGCGGTCGCGACTTCGGGCAAACCGATCAACATCAAGAAGGGACAGTTTCTCGCCCCGCACGACATGAAGAATGTCGTCGACAAGGCGAAGCAGGCCGGGGCCGGCACCGTGCTGGTGTGCGAGCGCGGCTTCGCCTTCGGCTACAACAATCTCGTCTCCGACATGCGCAGCCTGGCGATCCTGCGCGAGACCGGCTGCCCGGTGGTGTTCGATGCCACCCATTCGGTGCAGTTGCCCGGCGGCCGGGGGAGCGCTTCGGGGGGCGAGCGCGAGTTCGTTCCGGTGCTCGCGCGAGCGGCCGTGGCCGCGGGCATCTCGGGGCTGTTCATGGAGACGCATCCCGATCCGGACCGCGCGCTCTCCGACGGACCGAACTCGTGGCCGCTCGGCAGGATGAAGGCGCTGCTGGAGACGCTGTGCGAGCTCGACCGGGTGGTCAAGGCGCGCGGATTTGCGGAGGGCGCGTGATCCATCATCTGGTCCTGTTCAGGCTGCGGCCCGGTGTGGCGCGCGAGGATGCGCGTCTCGCGCGCGTTCTCGCGCAGATGGATGAGCTGCCCGGGCGCATCGGGCTCATCCGAGGCTGGGAGCACGGGTGGAATCTCGTCGCCGATGCGCAGGCCTGGGACTACGGGCTGCACGCGCAGTTCGGGGATCGCGCGGCGCTCGAGGCCTATTTCGATCATCCCGCCCACCTGCCGGTGCTCGCGCAATGGGAGGAGATCGCCGAGCTGGCGTTCTGCGATTTCGAGGAATGATCCGCAACGCAGCGAACGCCGTTATCATTGCACCGCCCGGCGGGTGTCGAGCGGTGTGCGCAGTTCAAATGTTCATTTCGGGAAAACAACCATGAGTGCAATCGTCGATGTCGTCGCCCGCGAAGTCCTGGACTCGCGCGGCAATCCCACGGTCGAGGCCGATGTCGTGCTGGAATCCGGGGTCATGGGGCGGGCCGCGGTTCCCTCCGGCGCCTCGACCGGCTCGCGCGAGGCGATCGAGCTGCGCGACGGGGACGCGCAGCGCTACGACGGCAAGGGCGTGCTCGGCGCGGTCGAGAACGTCAATACCGAAATCTCGGAAGCCGTCATCGGGCTCGATGCCGAAGAGCAGGCGTTCATCGACAAGACCCTGATCGATCTGGACGGCACCGAGAACAAGTCGCGGCTGGGCGCCAACGCGATCCTCGCGGTCTCGGTCGCCACGGCCAAGGCGGCGGCCGAGGAGGCGGGCCTGCCCTTGTACCGCTATTTCGGCGGCTCGGGTCCGATGCAGATGCCGGTGCCGATGATGAATGTCGTCAACGGCGGCGCGCATGCCAACAACAATCTCGACATCCAGGAATTCCTCATCGTGCCGGTGGGCGCGCAGAGCTTCCGCGAGGCGCTGCGCTGCGGCGCCGAGGTCTTCCATGCGCTCAGGAAGCTGCTCGACAAGAAGGGCTACCCGACCACCGTCGGCGACGAGGGCGGCTTCGCGCCCAGCGTCTCGGGCACCGAGGACGCGCTGCGGCTCATCCTGCAGGCGATCGAGGCGGCCGGCTACGAGGCGGGCAGCGACGTGCTGCTGGCGCTGGATTGCGCGGCTTCCGGGTTCTACAAGGATGGAGCCTACTGCCTGGAGGCCGAGGGCCTGACGCTCGGCGCTGCGCAGTTCGCGGACTATCTCGCCAGGCTGGTCGACACCTATCCGATCGTGAGCATCGAGGACGGCATGGCGGAGGGCGACTGGGCGGGCTGGAAGCTGCTCACCGAGCGGCTCGGCTCGCGCGTGCAGCTCGTGGGCGACGACGTCTTCGTCACCAACGTGCGCATCCTGCGCGAGGGCATCGTCCAGGGCGTGGCGAATTCCGCCCTGATCAAGATCAACCAGATCGGCACGCTGACCGAGACCTTCGCGGCGGTGGAGCTGGCGAAGCGCTCGGGCTATACGGTCGTCATTTCGCACCGCTCGGGAGAGACCGAGGACAGCACCATCGCGGACATCGCGGTGGGACTCAACGCGCTGCAGATCAAGACCGGGTCGGTGTCGCGCTCGGAGCGCATCGCCAAGTACAACCAGCTCCTGCGCATCGAGGAGGATCTCGGCGAGAGCGCGAGCTACGCGGGCCGCGGCGCCTTCTACAACCTGCGCAAGTGAACGTCACCGGCGCCTGCCCGCCCGCGGCCGCCTGGCGGAGGATGCCGGAGGTGCGCGCCGAGGGAGGCAGCGCGCGGTGAGAAGGTGGTCCGCCTACGTGCTCGCGGCCGCGGTCGTTGCGATCCAGTACCCCCTGTGGCTGGGCAAGGGCGGCATGTTGCGCGTCTGGGAGGCGGAGCGCAGGCTCGAGGCGCAGCGCCAGACCAACCACGCGCTGGAAGGGCGTAACGCCGCGCTGGAGGCGGAGGTCCGCGATCTGAAGAGCGGCTTCGACGCGATCGAGGAACATGCCCGCCTGGAACTCGGACTGATCAAGACGGACGAAGTCTTCGTCCAGGTTCCGCAGCGCTGAGCGGACTGCGGAATCCCACCGCGGAGGATGCGCGCATGAACCTGCATCGCCTGCTCAACCGGCGGCTGGCCGAAGGCCGGCCGCTGCGCCTCGCCCTCATCGGCGCCGGCAAGTTTGCCTCCATGTACCTCGCGCAGGTCCCGCGCGCGCCCGGTGTGCATGTCGCCGGCATCGCCGATCTCGCCCCGGAGCGCGCCTTCGCCAGCCTGCGGCGCACCGGCTGGCCGGACGAGCAGTTCGCGGCCGCGAGCCTCGAAGAGGCCTTCCGCGAAGGCACGACCTTCGTGTGCGAGGACGCGTTCGCGCTGATCCGCGCCGAAGGGATCGACATCGTGATCGAGGCGACCGGGAATCCGGCGGCCGGTGTCGCCCACGCGCTTTCCTGCTGCGCGCACCGCAAGTCCATCGTCATGGTCAATGTCGAGGCCGACGCGCTGGCCGGGCCGCTGCTCGCCGAGCGCGCGCGCGAGGCCGGCGTGGTGTATTCGCTCGCCTACGGCGACCAGCCCGCGCTCATCTGCGAGATGGTCGACTGGGCACGCACCGCGGGCTTCGAGGTGATCGCGGCGGGCAAGGGTACCAAGTACCTGCCCGCCTATCATCGCTCCACGCCCGACACCGTGTGGCAGCACTACGGGTTCTCCGCGCAGCAGGTGGAGCAGGGCGACTTCAACGCCAAGATGTTCAACTCCTTCCTCGACGGCACCAAGTCGGCGATCGAGATGGCGGCGGTGGCCAACGCGACCGGCCTCGCGGCGGCGGGCGGCGGGCTGGCCTTTCCGCCCTGCGGGGTCGACGAGCTCGCGCGCGTGCTGCGCCCGCGCGAGGATGGCGGCGTGCTGGAGGCGGCCGGTCTGGTCGAGGTGATCTCCTCGCTCGAGCGCGACGGCAGCGCGGTTGCGCGCGACCTGCGCTGGGGTGTGTTCGTCGCCATCGCGGCGCCGAACGATTACGTGCGCGGGTGTTTCCGCGAGTACGGCGTGCGCACGGACGATTCGGGGCGCTACGCGGTGATGTACCGGCCGCTGCATCTGATCGGGCTGGAGCTGGGGATCAGCGTCGCCTCGGTCGGCCTGCGTGGCGAGCCGACCGGCAGCCCGATCGACTGGCGCGCCGATGCGGTGGCGGCCGCCAAGCGCGATCTGCGCGCGGGCGAGACGCTCGACGGCGAGGGCGGCTTCACAGTGTATGGGCGCCTGCTGCCTGCTGCGGATTCGAGCCTGCTGGGCGCGCTGCCGATCGGGCTGGCCCACGGCGTGCGCCTGAAGCGCGACCTGGCCGCGGATGGGATCGTGTGTTGGGAGGATGTCGCGATCGACGAGTCCCTTCCGGTCGTGCGCGCGCGCCGCGAGATGGAGCGCATGTTCGGCGCCGATCCCGATCGCCCCTACGGACCGGCGCGGACCGACTGGCGGTGAGTCACGAGAGGGTCGTGCTGCGCGGCGCGTGCGCCGTAGTGGTGGTGGCGCTGCTCGCCGGCTGCGCCCAGATGCGCGTGGGGTCGGTGTGGAAGGACGCCGAATACCGCGACGGGCCGATGCGGCGCGTCGTGGTGATGATGGCCGGACAGGACGAGGCGGTGCGGCGCTACGCGGAAGACGCGGGAGTGCGGGGTCTGCCCGCGGGCGTCGAGGGGGTGCCGAGCTACCGCCTGTTCGAACGGCAGGAGCGCGACCTCGACCGGGTGAAGGCG
>Ga0100385_1001875_pt1 | contig 20458 bp, 25 predicted proteins | sample CryGeymeta201509_FD_81543 | JGI IMG/M metagenome (GOLD analysis project Ga0100385, IMG submission 81543) | Groundwater microbial communities from Crystal Geyser aquifers in Utah, USA - Crystal Geyser metaG 2015-09 | ecosystem: Environmental > Aquatic > Deep subsurface > Groundwater | place: USA... | reverse complement strand
TTTTTCAAATCGATCAATACAACATAGAAGAAATAGTTATCTTGTGGAAAATATCGGTTTACCGATTCTCTTGACTTTTCAAACAATTGAGACTGGTAATGAGAAAGGGGAAAGGAAAATAGTTTAAGAACTATGTTATTGATTGCTAATTTGCAATGAGAAGCATCAGGCAATATATCAAGAATTTTTTCAACGCCCACGAACCATCTGATAAAGTGAGAAGGTGTAAAATAAATTTCACTCAGAAACCTATGATAGGATGACTCTATCCCTAAACAAAGCATTTTCACTTCCCTCACTCAACAACTACAGTCAGTCTCTTTCGCTTAGAGGACTGCTCATGAAATCCGTAGAAATGTTTGTTGGTTCAAGAGGTAATGAATAGTTAAAGAAGTTGTGCCCAAGAATGTGGAACTTGCTCATCATCTGCTATCTATTGCAGAAAGAAAGGCAAAGAGCGACAAGGAAAAACTGTAAATCGAGTACTACAAGTAACCTTTCCCTTAAAAAGAGCCTTTTTCATGCGCTTTGATGCATTCAAAAACGGTAAGCAGCTCTAGTTTGACCTCTCCAGCTAAATATTAACAAACTTAGCTGAACAAAACCATCCTCAGTCTTGCGTAAAGTCATAATAAAATCAGTATTTGGCAGGAAAGCAACTTTTCAACTTGGCCATGATGAGTAGCAAACAAGACGAACGCAAGGAATATCTGAAAACTGCTGCTTTTTATTTCGAACAATCTTTGACAGATGTCCAGCATGGAGGGCTTTTCTACCTTGGATAAATCTACAAAATGAAAGATTATTCCTCAGTTGATGAGTCAGACCTGTGTGAGTTCTATATTTTTGGAGCAGCAATGGGTGACTCTCTTTGCTACTTCCGACTCAGTCAGCTGTACAACAGATTTTAAGTAGATACAAAGAAGAAAAAAACAAAGAGCTTTACCTCAAGTATTTGAAGCTAGCCGCAGAAACAGGAATCATCGAGGCGCAGCATAATCTTGGTTGTGAGTATTATGAGGGAAAAATTGTTACAAAAGACGAAGTGAAGGCTTTGGCATGGTTTATGCACGCAGCAGCCAACGGATACGTCGAGTCTAAGGTAAGTATAGGCTGATTCAGTACAACTTGACCTATATGTTTCTGGCAGGTTCGACATGTGGAAGAGTCAAACCCAATAGACAAGCTGCCCTGCTTTATTTGCAACAGCTTAAAGAAGCTGGTGAGCCAGTGGATGACAAGATCCAGCAACTAGTCGAGGCCGAGGCATAAGAAGTCCATGATGCGAGAATGAATCATTGATGTTTGATGTTCAGATTTCAACGATGAATAAATCGATGCAAAACATTGAGTGTGAGATGGTTTTATGTCCGCGAACGATGCAGCGCCCACGGATGATAATCGCCACCAGTCACTTTTGTTTCGGTAGGTGTGAGGAGGTGATTAACACTGTTCTCTACCACAGAAACAAAATAATTAATATAATTAAAGTTGCTCAAGGCAACAGAAAGAGCTGACATGATTTTTGCATTTATTGATTATAATGGAGAAGAAGGTCGAGGGCAATATAAAAGTGTTCTGTAGATTTCGACCCTACAACGCGAAATAATTGGCTAACAATCCGACACGGTTTCACCGCACCAACAAGAACACTCAACTCATAATCAAAGATATTCAGGCTAAAGAAGTCAGCTTCATGTTCGATAGTATATTCGAGATGGATTCCACTCAGGAAGAAGTCTTCGAAAAGGTTGGCCAGCCAGTCCTCGATAACATTTTGGAGGGATTTCATGGTACTATCATGGCCTACGGACAAACTAGCTCTGGAAAGACGCACACAATGCAAGGCTATGATTTCAATGAAAAAGAAAGCAGAGGAATCATGCCTCGAATGGTATACGCGTTATAAATAGATAGATTGACCGCCTTTTCCAGGCCATCGAAAAGAGCCCATAATCTATTGAGTTCAAACTAAAGCTATCGATATTCGAGCTGTATATGGAGAAAGTACGAGACCTTCTTGACGTAAGCAAAAACGACCTCAAGATCAGATAAAACAAAGAGGGTTGTTATGTCGAAAACATCACTGAAGTTTATGTGAGTGACAAGTATGAACTGGCTCGAATCATCACATATGGCCAGAAGAACAGAATCACCTGTGCTACTAACATGAACGAACACTCTTCGAGGTCCCATCTCATTTTTTTACTTTCAGTCAATCAGTTCAATAACCTCGAAAGTTCCTCAAAAACCAGTAAGCTTTTCCTGATCGATTTGGCAGGATCAGAAAAAATATCAAAGACAGGAGCAGAAGGCAAGGTTCTCGAGGAAGCTAAAAAGATCAACCTAAGCTTGACAAATTTAGGCAAAGTCATCAAGGCGCTTTCTGAAAGAGGATAAAAAAGCCATGTTCCATACAGAGACTCTAAACTGACGAGAATATTGAAAGACTCGCTCGGAGGAAATTCCAAGACAACTCTAATAGTCACATGCTCTCCTCACTAAATGCACCTCTCTGAAACAATATCCACCCTCCGCTTCGGATAAAACGCCCAGAAGGTCAAAAATAAACCAAAAATTAATCGATAGCTGACAGTTCAAGAACTACAAAAAATCATAGAAAAAATGGAAATTTAAAAAGCCTAGATGAGTGAGAAGATAAAGATCCTTGAGCAGTACATCACGATCAATTTGGGAGCAGATTTACCAAAATACACTAAGGTGAAGCTAAAAGAAAAAGGCCAAGAGGTTGAGAAGAAAGAGGAAAAATAAGAGGAGGGAGAGAGTGAGTCTTAAAATTTGAACAACTCAGTTATCAACTTATCAATATCTGAATAGACCGAGCAGCGCATCAAACTGCTATAAGAATAGTTGCAGTCATCTCAGCACAAGCTCAAGAATGAAATGGACAAATACTACCAGCTGAAAAAAGAATACAATGAGCTACATGTAAATCTAACTTCCATCATCAAGGAAAACATTGATATCCAGTAGCAACTAGAGGAAAAGAAAAGAAGGTCCCTATTTAACGACAAATATATTCAAGATAATGCCTATATCATCAAACTGATTGTTGGATAGATCATGGTGGCTTTGGGAAAAGAAATGGAGGAATAAATTATAAAGCGAATTGCAGGCAGTTACTGGTACAAAAAAATAATGGTGGAGTCGATGCCTTGCTCTGACTATTGGCTGCTCTAAAAATAATAAATTAATCGGCAGCTTCAGGAAGTGCTCAATTAGTCCTACGCTTTAGAGGAAGACAAGGCTAAGCGTAGCCATGAGAGCAGAATGCATAAAGACAATGAAAAAATAATTGAACTCTAGAACAAGTTTGATCTGCTCCTCGAATAATACAATTCCATGATGGGTCTCCAGACGACCTGGAAGGCCTAATGCCAACTCTATGAGTATTATCTCCATAATTTAGACGCAAGCTTAAACACAAAGAATAATAAATACAAAGATTAGAGAGGACTCTGGGTGAGCTGAAGGAACAGATGGATGAGATGTACCTTTACGACGATTATGATGATACGATGTCGGTGAAGAGCAACAAGATAGTGAAGCCTCTTAAGGGAGGGTTCCAATTTCACTGAGCTTATGAGTACTTGATCTACTAAGTCATTATTATTGAGTATTCTATTTCAGAAGGAATGTTTTTAGACATAAAAACTACCAAGAACAGAGGAAAAATTAGAACTATGAAGATCATCGAGGAGGAGAAATAAAAGACTGAGTTCTTTAGCGAACTAGCAGAAGAAATATAACTTCAGTTTCCCAAAGAACATATTGACTTTCTGCTCTATTTTGGAGGCAGTCATAAGAATAGCAAAAGTAGGTGGCTTATTGGATAAACCAACTATCATCTAAGAACTCCCTCTGCCGTTCCCACCGAAAGAGTCATGATGGATCTGCCAGGCTAATCATCACCTGTCAGTAAGGTAGACCTTAATGTGTTTAATACTCTCTACAAAAGTAAGGAAGCAGCCCTCCGGCTGAGTAAGGATAAAGAGCATAAGAAAGAGAATAATTAGCCAGCAAACGAATAAAACCTGAGGTTCACAAAACAGCGACTACCGAGACATTTGTTCGAGATTGATAAAAAAATGAAGAAAAATTACGAAAGAGTTAAGCAAAGAATGAAGTTTCACACTCCCTAATCTACTTTTCGGAGGTCTGAAGAGAAATGTGAATGGAATATGCTTACCAGAAGTATAGCAACAAAAAGAAAAAAGCGGTATAACACTGAATGCCAAGAAGATAAACTACCATCTGGAGACGGAATTCCAACTATGCTATTGGGAGAATTGGCTAACAGAAGATCTTTATGCGTAAATATGGAGAACCTGGGAAAAGATGATCGTCGTTGGGAGTGTTTTGGAGGCGAGAGCGGCAGATTGCGTAGAAGATATAAATATGGTCAATGATATGTTGTTGTATAATTCAAAAGTATAATGTCCGGCAAAAAAGAGGACACAGAGAAAGAAAAAGCCCCTGCCATCGACAACGATGGAGACTACGTTTCTGAGGAAGAGGTTGAGGACGAAGAAATTTAAGACGATGGTATCACACATCATATTCAGGTGAAGTTTCAAGTGAGCATTCCTCAATCAACATGTAGGAGTATCTCAAGGCTCGGGACAACATTCCTGACTAGCCCTCAGATGCTCAGGAAGATTACTCATAATAAGAGTCTGACGAAGCCGAGGAAGATGATTCCTAGGAAGACTATGAGGAAGAGGAGTCATAAGAGCCAAAACCGAAAGGAAAGGCCAAGCCCAGCAAGAAGGAGGCCATGAAGAAAAAAAAGGAAGAGAAGAAAGCTGAAAAGAAGGAGTGATCTCTTGTGATATTATTATTAAGATGGCGGCAATATGCTATAGTCCGATGATAGTGAATAGAATGAGGCAATCAGTCCCATTTGAGGAAGGGATCTTCAGAGGGATTGATGTCGCTACCGGTGGCTCCATTTTCCGGATAGTTTGAAAAGTTAGAGGTGTCGTTGCTAGCCTTAACTTCGGGTCGATAAGGGGGGGAAATTTTCTTGGCCAAAAGGTTAGCGAAGTTAATAGTGTTGAGGTAACGGTGGTTCTTGATGTCGTTTACTCCATTTTTGAGATTACCATACCTTTTACTAAGATCGTTGACTAGAAGATGCTTGACTAAGGACTTAGCATCGTTGTCGAATCCTTTGGGGAAGTGGAGTTTTCCCTTCAGAATGTTTTGATAGATGATAAGAGGGTCATCGTCAGCAAAGGGATCAATTCCTGCAATCATTTCATAGATCAGAACCCCAAGAGTCCACCAATCAACTGGTTTTCCATGACCTTGATTTTGAAGAATTTAGGGAGCAAGATATTCAGGTGTTCCGCACAAGGTGAAGGTCCTATTTTATATGGTCTTGGCAAAGCCAAAGTCTGTCAGTTTTAAGTAGCCATCGGTACCAATGAGGATATTTTCTGGCTTTAGGTCGCGGTAGATGATATTCTTGGAGTGTAGATATTCGAAGATTAGAACGATGTGAGATGCGTAGAAACTAAATAGTCAGTTGGTTACGCTGCTTTGTGGGCCTAAAACATGCCTTCTTCTCTCAGATGGGTGAAAAGCTAGCCTCCGGGAACGAACTCCATGAACATGTACAGGTTTCGTGAATTTTGAGTAAGGCCATCGAAGTTAACCTGGGTTATAAATGGTATACGACAAAGGGATGGGAAATTGTGCTGAGAATTTTATACTAGTTGGCGATGTGATCAACTTGTTGTGATTTGATGAGCTCCGATTTCTTCATGATCTTGACACAGGAGTATTTGTTGTTGTTTTTCTTCTTGACTAGCCGTACTGTTCCGAATGAGCCTGAGTGCAGGAAAAGATACCTTCACCGAGAATGGTCATCATCTCGTAGTCCTTCAGATTCACCTGAGTCTTCTTAGCTGCTTTCTTCTACATATATTATATTCGATAAATTTGCTATAGAAAACATAAATATACGAATCAAATCTATCATCAAGTTCGCCCCGCACTGCTCAGCACCAGCAGATACAACCATTCATCACAAAAAGCAACAAATTTAAATTCAATGAATTACACCTAAGCCCACTAGATATGGAAAAGTAGCTGATACTCCTTGGAATAAAAATTTATGCTGGGAGATGGTTGTGATAAGAAATTATTTGATCGATGTGTTAAAATTTATGACTTTGGTATTGATAAACATTAATACATTCTTCTATTCTGATACTTTAGTGCTATCAGAAAAAAACTACATGGCTTGATTGGACTATTCTTAAGATATGCCTGTTGAGTATAGTGAGCGTTAGCTGAGGTAAAATACAAAATATAAGACACTGACATCAATAATGGTTGAGCCTGCCTTTGAGCAGATGGCCTCTGCTAATTTGAAAGGCATGAGTGACATGTAAAGAACTGCCATTGTGGGGGCCCAGTAGGTTGAGCAGGTTTATCCTTTCCTGGATGACTTTTTGGGGGAGCAGGTCATACCAGGTATGGTTGACGAGGGATCCTATTTCTTTGTTGCTAGTGTTATTCATGCTGAGGTAGCAAAGAGATGTCGATAGAAGCAGGCAGAAGAGCACTAAAACGGTAGTCCTCATTATTAATATATTTAAAATAGAGCAAATAAAGATGGTTCTCTTCAGTTTACTCAAGCACTACAGCTAACTGATTGGATACTTGCTCCTCACAACCTAAACTATCTTCATGGTTTTATTCATTATCTGGGGGATCACTGCTGCTTTCTTCTGGCTGACCTGGTAACTAACTCTGCTGTTCTTCTAATTTGCCTTCAGTTAAAAAATTATCTTGGTGATTGTGTGGATCTTGATATTAAAGAGATGGAAAAACAACCACATTTACTCATTTCTAACGATGATGTGTGGCGATAGAGCGCTGCATGGAATATTTGAGTGTGAAATGTGCAAAAATACGAATTGTGACCTAATTTTTGACAAATGCTATCACACCTTCCATTCAAATTGCATCGACTCAGTTGAAGAATATGTCACAGCCAAAGTTTGCCCTAAATGCCTTGATCAGAAGCTAATAAGCAGAGTGTATCCTAATATCATTTCAAAAATGATCAAGGGTCTCAACATAAACAGGCTTAGCCTTATTTCCTTGGTGGTGTTTGGAGCTGCAATCAATGGCGTCTACAACTATGGCCAGAACTACTGGAATTTCCCTAACTGACTTGACGCAAAATGACCAGGAAATATGGAGTGAACAAGAATATATATCATTAAGGCTGATAGGCACTCCGAGCATAGAGACCGCTCATCCAATATGCCATATCAACTGCTTCTTCGGGTAAATTGTTAATCATTTTGGCGTGAACCTCTGGCAAGTCCAATACATCTTTGATGCAGTATTCCCGATAATCTGGATCAAGAGGACGTCTGCAGAAGAAACTGATGTCTCCTTTGGACCACATCTTATGATATTTGTCCTTGTTTTGATTTATTCCGTGTCTTGCTTAATATTTTTTTAGAATTTCGTTTAGCCCAGGTGTCTTGACGTTATTGCATTGAGTTATCGCATTCTTGCAATCATTTAGAATGTCTTTTGGTGGCTGTTCCTTCTTAAATAGCTTATCATAACTATTGAGCTGCATAATCAATGTCTAGCATGCACTTGTGTCAAATACATTCACCACACAGGTCTCGATCATTTCATGCAAACCTATCGAGTCGTGACGGCAATCATGGAAAATCTTAAGAATTTTGGGATTTGCCATAACATTTCTCAGAATTTTTCGAGCAAGCCAGAAAGTTTAGAATTCTGCCTTTTCATTCATATCCCAAATGTCCAGCAAAAAGGTATTTTTTCCATTGTTGAGCTGAATCATTTCAACAAACCCTCCCTTTCTCAAATTTCCCTCAAGGTCTACTCCCAATATCTAGCTGTTAAGGATATGAGGGGCACATAGCATCAGAGATTAGAAATTGTTGATGTCGAGTGATTCCTTCTCTTTGAGGGGCTTTATATTTTTCATATCTATGAGCAATTCCTCTTAACTGTATTGTTTCTGGAAGGGACATTTGCAAGGCTCATGCTTTAATTGCTAAAAAATGTGAGCATTGATCTTGGAATTGAATACAAACTGAGTCAGAGGAAAGAAAAGGAAAAGATTATGTTAGAGAACGAGGTGAGGTTTGACTTGATTAATAACATTTCCATTATTGGTCTTAAGAGCCTTCGTTAGGTGATTATATATATCCTGCCAAGTAACTAATCTATCTGGTAAGGCTTTCTTCAGATAACTAACTGCCTCTTCTTGAATTGTCTCAATTGAAGCCTAAAAAATAACCTTATCAGTATCTTCCTTCAAGACTTTGCTGACGAATTAAGGGAAACCCATCTTTTTGTCTTTCATCACCTGATTAAGAGGTGGCACATTGGGTGGCAGCTCTGCTGTAAATAGTTGTTTTTTGATGACATTTTATTCGAGAGGGTGATCGGCTTCTTCAATTATTTTCTTGAAGAGGAGGCTGTAGGTGGAAATGATATCTTATTCTGGTGCTTTTCTGGCGATGACTGTTTACTTTTTACCTTAGGGAGGGATAGGTCTGACTGTTTTGAAATAATTGCTTCCTGGTTGTTCACAGACGTATGTGCAGATATGGCTGAACTTCATGGTTCCGAACAATATCTTATTAAAGCCAACTCTGGTAAATTATCTTGCAATGAACTGCTATGTAAAGGGAGTGTCTGGATGCTTAATTTCAAGAAGCTCCATAAACTCACGAAATAGTTGTTGATGCAATTGATGCCTCAAATCGTTTCTGATTGTTTTATTTTCCTTGATATCCTAAAGTGTGAATACTTTTTCGACTTGAAACTCATATAAATCTTTATAAATAAGGGGTCCTTTAATGACATTTTTCTGTCCTTCATCTTTGTTCTTATGATAGTCATATTAGATATTTTATCCTTCCTTATAGTAGTCATAGTTGAGGTCCCAGACTCCATGGGCATACTGACACTATTTGCTACTATAAATACAAAGTCCCCTCAGATAGAACCGACATAATGATTTCTTGACAGGTTCTTACTCCATATACAATGATATTCTTTGATTATAATTAGTAAATTAGTACTTTTATAGAAGTAATCGATTTGAGAAGGAAATGGAGTGATGGTTATATTTTTAAAGAAGGAACCTAAACAATCAAGCATAGTATGAAACGATGCTTTTAGTAGTACAATTGTCGTTACTTAAGTAATCTCAAATCAAACTTCAACTTTTATTTATATAACATCGCAATACCGCAAATGAAGTACGGCAAGTGGCTTCTCTTAGCCATCTTTGGATTCGGCCTACGAATCTACCTCATTGAGGCCCTCACCTGGGACAACAACATCCTAGAAGGAAGATACAACATCTTCACCGATCTCGACTACAAAGTATATCTTGACGCATCACTTTACGACAACCCATACAAAAGACATACTTATCGCTACAGCCCTCTCCTTGCTCTTGTCATGTCGCCTTCATACACACTTCATCAAAATTTTGGAAAATACCTCTTGGCAATTTTTGATTTGTTGGCCTGTTTTTTCTTTTTCAAAATATTCGCAGACAGGAAGGAAAAAGCTAACCAGACTGGTGGGTTCATAGTATGCCTCATCTTGTTTCTTAACCCCTTTTTGGTTTATCTTTCAATCAGAGGCAGTTGTGAAGGGATCACTCTTCTATTAGCCTCAGCTTTCCTCTATTTCTACTTTGGGGGATAAGCGCATGGAAACATGACAGCATTCTAAAGGAGATAGAAGAGTATAGTTGATTTACAGCCAAGCCGATTCAAAAGGTACCTTGCATATATGATATATGGACTTTGGGTACATTTCAGAGTGTTTCCGATCATTCTGCTACCAATGCTAATCATGTACGAATTTCACTCTGTCAAGAAGAACAGATGGAGTCACTTGTTCAAGTATTTGATGGAATTCGGGCTAATATCAGGAGGTGTATTTGTTTCCCTTTCGGTATACTTTTACAGTCTCTACGGATATGACTTCCTTCATTAGACGTATTTCTATCATTTGACTCGCAGAGACAACAGGCACTCACGTTCTGTTTTCTTCTACGATTTATATCTCAATTACGAAAGGGACAGTATTGGTGATTCAATGTGGAGAAACATAGGTCGAAGCTTGCCAACTTTGAGCTTCATAGCCTTTTTTTGTATATACCTCATCAGAAAGAAATCATACTTTTATTGTCAAGGTTTTCTCGTTTGCTACTTTGTCCTTTTCAACAAAGTCATCACTGACCAATACTATATCTGGCTATTCAGCTTCCTCTACTTGCTGGTCCCAGAATGCTACCTCTATGAGCGAAAGCAATGGGGAAAAATTCTCTGGTGTGCATACAGGCCGATGTTCATTTGCTTATTTCCTGTGGCCTTCTGGGCATACTTCAAGTATCACTTTGAAAATGCTACCAAACAGTTGAACATTTTGCATTTCTGGGAATGGAACACCTTTGCCCTAATATTCCAGGTCTTGGTGATCACCATGTAAGTCACAAACATGACCGATTGCAAAAAATACCGAGAGGCAAGAGCTCTAAATCTAAAATAGATGAAAGAAGCTGTAAAAAATGATTGAAATAAACATATTATATAAACACTTAAAATATCAATACTTTTTTTGCAGTTTTGGCCTACTGCCATTCGCTTTTGACTTGTCCTTGCTTCGTCCAATTGATTTCAGGGAAGAGCTTGCATCTTTACTTAATTGCTTAGAATTAACAGACCTTTTCTTTTCCTTTTTGATAAACTAGTAGTCATAATCTGTGTGAACACGAATGTTGGGAGATTGATTCTCCTTGAGCCATTTTCTTTTTGTTTTGCTGGCCTATTTTTTAAAAGCTTATCTGTTAGGATTGTTAAGGTTTCTGCTCAAAGCTATATTTCCTCTATTTTTAAAGCCATAATGGTTGTCCTCAATTTCACAAGGAACTGTCTGAAGTCTTTCAGTTGGGGAAGTATACAATCTTTCAACAGGCCCAGTATTCAGCCTTTAAGTGAGCTGAACCTTTGTATATTTGGAAGGATTGGCTATCAATGGCCTTGCAGTTAGCTACTGCTCTTAGATGACGCTGAAATTATTAAGAAGCTCCTTTTTGAATTGGAATTGTTTTTCTAGTTAAGTGATATCTAGCACATGCCCAGAAACTGAATCAATGAGATCAAATATTTGGCTAGGATGGAACTACTGATTTTAATCGTATTTTCTCAGCATGTTCGAAAGATTTCTAGTCATTCTTTGAACAGCTTCTGTTTCTGGAGGCTTGAAATCAGGTATAATTGATCTTTTTTTGATCTTAAGAGGGCTGGAATACAGCTATTCATCTGTTGAGGTTCCAGACCCATTTTTTGCCAGAATACATTTGAACTGTGGCTTTTTCCTCCTCATCAATCGAATCTGTCTGTATCTATTCAGTGTTGATTAGTATGCTTTGTGACTTTGGAAGTGAATGAGAGGCTTATTGTCTTTGTTCGTTCTTTCAAGAATCAAAGGTTTGATTAGTGCCACAACATTTTAGAAGCTACGATACTGAGTGAGGCTCTACGACTGAATGCTTTGTTGAAGCGTATATTTGTAGTTAATAAGGTTGGCTGAGGGAGGCCGGGAAGCTATTAGATTTGTGATGATAGATGATTATTGATGCTGCTGCTGGGGGTACTTGTATTTGTTTATTAAAATTATGGATGGAAGCAGAATAGAGGGGCTGTTACTCTTTTGAAGCTAGCAACAAATGATGCAAGGAGTATTTCTTCTTGAGGAAGTGCTAGATTTCAAATAATATCGCTTCTGCATTTGGTTATATATGACTAAGCACCATGACACGCAATTCTTCAAAAAAAAAAATGCAACATTCCTTTGGGAATATTTTTATCGGCCTCATTTTGATGAAATTCAATATGCGGAGTTGCCTTCGAGTGTACTAAATGCCAATTCATGAATTTTATTGTGATTGAGATTTGAATAATTAAATAAGTTCTAAATGAAGGGTGGTAAAGGAAACCCAATGGACTAACTCAAAAAGATTGAGCAGAAAAGAGAAGAGCGTCGGATCAAGATGGAGGATCTTAAAAGGGAAAAAGAAGAAAAAAAAGCCTACAACCTGGCATCTGGAAAAAATGTAGACATCGACTTTGAGATTATGATCGATAAAAATAGATTTAGAGAGAAAATACTTGAACCTCACACCTCCTCAGCGGAAAGCAAGGTACTATTGATTTCATGTAGCTTACTGTTTGTGTTCGGAAAAGACCCATCTTCAAGAAGGAATAAGCCAACGGATAGATAGATTCTATTTCAGCTGCTAATCCTCAAATGAGAGTTCATGAACCCAAGTATAAGGTCGACGGCATCACCAAGTACGTGGAAAATCATACATTCACCTTCGATAACACCTTCAACCAGGAAGAAAACACCTAAGATATATACAAATGTGCCATAAAGCCTCTACTTCCCTTGTTGGTCAGCAACGGAGTAGTAACTTGCTTCGCCTACGGACAAACAGGTTCAGGCAAAACTTTCACCATGAATCAGTTACAGTAGTACCTTGTTGGAGAACTTTTTAATCTCCTCAAGGGCCAGGAAATATCAGTCAGTTTTTTTGAAATCTATGCTGGCCGATGCCTGGATTTGTTGAACGACAAGAACGCTCTGAATATTCTTGAAGATAAAAACAATAACATTCAAATTCAAGGTATTGTCTAAAAAGGTGCTACTTCTCCCAAGGAACTTCTCGATATTATGGACACAGCTAACAAAGCCAGAACAACTCATTCAACAGTCGCTAACGATACTTCTTCAAGATCACATTCCATCTGTCAGGTTGCTGTCAGAAAGGGAGGAGTATAATGTGGGAAATTAGTCCTGGTAGACCTTGCAGGTAGCGAGAGAGCTCAGGATACCCAAAGCAACAATAGACAGCGTAGAATGGAAGGAGCATAAATCAACAAAAGGTATCAATTCTCTAAAGTAGTTTATTAGCACTGAAAGAGTGCATTAGAGCTATGGGCGACAAAGCTGATCACGTTCCCTTCAGAGCATCAAAGTTGACTCTCATTCTCCGAGATTCATTCATCACCAAGCAAAACAAATCGAAAGTGGTGATGATCGCATGCATATCACCAGGATCATCTTCTGCTGATCACAGTCTAAACACCCTCAGATACGCTGACAGGCTAAAGGACAATTCATAGATGCATAAAATGTTGAATGAAAAATATGATGTCAAAAAGCTCGAAAAAGAAGATATTCAGAATGAACTGTCCAAGGATCATATTCAGAAAATAGAAAGCTTAAAGAATATCAAAAACGACAGAGATAATCGAGTGCAACAAAACAAGAGTACAGTGCCCGACAAAAAGGCCCCTCCTCTTCCCAACAACAACTCAGCTGTTAATGCCAAGAGAGTGTAAATCAAAAAGGAGGAACCGAAAAAATAGGAAGCCAAAAGTAAGAAATAACTTGGTGGTGGAAGATCAAAGTCGACCAAGAAGCAGCCTAATCTTCCTCTAATCAACAAGCCTCAGGAGGATAAGAAAAATCCCAAGAGCAACAGAATCAATAGTGAGAAAGAAAATTAGGAACTTGATGAGGAGATGGAGGAAGAGGTCCATTCTAAGATGGACAAAATTGACAAGAAGAAAACCAAAGAAGATGTGAACATTATGAAGTCAACCCTCAAGAACAATAATGTCGGAGAGGAGTACTTCGCTTTCCAAGAAAAAGTCACCAACATTTTGGAGGAACAAGAAGAGGTATTTGCAACTCATATGGCTGCTATCAAAGAAGATGCTAAATTGTTGACTCAATAAAGCGAGCTAATTTCCAAGGTTCAAGGTGTGGGATATGTTGACTTTGATGTGGATTCTTATGTTGACAAGCTTCAGAATGTTGTCAAGAAAAAGCTTAAAATGTACAACTTGTTGGCCAAGAAAATTGACCATTTCAAGAAGTGCCTAAGCTAAGAAGAGGAACTTCGGCACAACGTCAAGGATACATTCTACTTTTGAGGATGATCGTAATTAATACTAAGTTATGTATCATTATACTATCACATCATTGGCCTACTCAACCTCAGGGATTGGGAAAAAATCACGACTGAGCTCGTCTGATTTTTAGTACTGATCGCATTCTCGATAAATATAGATTAGACAATAAGCTGCCCTTTCCTTTATTCTCTGGTTAGCCTATGAACTATTAACTATCTCCTGAAAACATTGTATTGCTTTGATATTTACTTTGACCTGAGCATACCATCTCCCTCGATTGAAAAGACCCTCCCACTTGTCCTCAACTACTCCTTCATAGCTAGCTAGACACACGGCCGACCTATTAGTAAAATCTAATTTATTAAAAGTGTTCCTTGAAGATGCGATTTGAATCAAACAAGCTGACAAGCAAAGCTGAGATGTCGACCCAAGATATTATTTGTTATGACTTGAGCGCAGTATTGCGCTGATGGCAAGGTCGAAACATCCTGTTTCCATGTACTCAACTGCTAACAATCTTGCCAGATGTTCTCCTCCAGGATTATTGAGCCTTTTACCTAAAGCAGAGCTCAGGAAAGTCTTTTTAGAGCAAATTTTCATAAGAAGATGCATAGATAGAGCATAAAGCGAATCTTCAGGGTGCCTTGTCACCAAAAACCTCAGAAAGAATATTGATGTGTTGAACTTATTAACTGCTAGACAGCTGAGAGTGCACATTTCATATATAGCTATCTTGATTTGGATGAAATCTGTGTTTTTACTGTGGTTTTTAAACATGTGTACTTTTGATACTTTTTCACCAATTTGAATAATTTTTCTCCATTGTTTTGTCGAAAGAAGACCTTGAAGATATAGCACCAGGTTTTCGAAGTACTTCATTACTGTTGTCATATGCTCATTTATCAGGTTAACTTTGCCTTCTCCCTAATTATTCCTTCTTTTGCCTCCCTTTTTGATATAAAGACCCTACCGTTACTACGTCTCATCTTCTCTTCCTCCGGGAGCCAAACTGATAAAAAGGTCAAGTCCATCCAGAATGGCTTATTGTTATTTTAGACCTGGAGAACCTCCTTTGTTGATTTATTGAATAAGCAATGCAAGAGATTCTTCTACATTTTGAATGATTCTTTCCATGACTTGATTGTCAGTGTGCTCATGGGAATTTTTCTTCGGGGGAGGAACATGTTCTGCGAAAGAAATAGATTAATCTTCATCTGAATAAAATATAGCTTCTGCTTGTTTGAGAGTAATTCCGATTCCAAAACACTTATGCACATAATCTCTCTCAGCAAGTAGCTCAGGTGAATGAGGATATATCTTTAAAGCACAGTCCAAAATACCAAGGCAAGACTTATCATTTTTCCTGCATAGATAGTCAATGACTATGATATAGTTTGACACATTTTGATGATGTGGATACTTGATCAGAAAAGATGCCAATTCATATGCATAATGCTCGCTGTGCTTGCTTATATGACTGATCGCATCAGAATAGAGCTAAACATAGTCATCGTCATAACAGCTCTTGATTTATTCTAGTAGCGTTTGAGCATTGAAGCCATAACATTCTCGATTCAAGACGACTGAACATATGAACAAAATAACAATGAACTCTGAAGGTAACATCTATTGCTCCTACATTGTCTATGATTTAGCTTATAAATGATGCTCTAGCGTCTTAGCAGCTTACTCATAACTGTGCTACTGTAGATAGGTCTCGCAGATCATATAGACGATGTTAACATCCAAGATGTAGTTATCAAGGGCTTACAAAATCTATCTGCAAAGTAAGTACTCACCTCTTTTGTACCTCAATTTTGCATATTTCTTTACGTACTCTGGTGATTGAGAAATCGTCAACAAACGCTTGTAAGTTGCTACCGCTTTCTTTGACTGGCCAGCTAGTTCAAATGCTTAGGCTCTGCGGACCATAATTTTAGGATCACAAGAAGCAATCTTCAAAGCTCTGCCGTAACAATAGGCAGCTTGGTTGAACATCTTGAGTTCAAAAGACAAGTCACCCACTTTCAGCCACTTTTCGAGATTTGGTGGAGACAAGTAGGTACTCATAAACAAATACTCGACAGCTTTGTCAAGCTCTCCATTTTATTCATGCATGTTTCCAAGTAGATGGTAAGGTTCAGGGCTATCAGGAGAAAGTGTGATCATATGTTTGAGCTTTTTAGAGGCCTCTTGAAACCTCCCAAAAATAGAGTCCAACAGAGCTTACTTATATAGCACTTCAGTGGCAGAATTGTTGCGTGAGTTCCTTGAACCTTTTCTACCTCGGATGTGTTTTTTGAGGGTGGCAAGCTCTTACTCTTCCAGTTCTTGGTAAAAGTCTTAGCTATCGTCAAGGTCCTCTGCTTCCTTCATATTATATACAAGAATAAGATAAGCATCAATTGATTTAGAATAACAAGATCAATTTATTCCGAAGGATTTCTTAAGCTCAATTATCAACTGCCACTCCTCTTTTGTCACTTCAGACTTATAATGTTCCTTCAGGCAGTCAATCGACCTTCTGCTAATCAAAGATACCAGCCTGTCTTTTTGATCAAATTGCTTTCCACTTGCAATGCTAGGGTCCCCTCCCAAAGAAATAGCAACACTACCTGTCACCTTTCGGGCCTCCTTCAATTTTTTGTGATTGTGTTCAATAGACTAAACTGTTCCGAGTTTGATTGGTTTCTCTTTCTAAATAAAAATATTGTTACGCTTCCCTTTTCGTGATAAACAGTGATGGGGGTTCCAATCTTGAGAACTCCAGCTTAGACATCAACTCCCAAGACAATAGGATCACTCTTTCTGAAGACAGCTACTTGTTTAAGAACACAAGGAAACACTGCTTACTTTCCTTCTTTCATTCTTCTCGCCTCCTTGACTTCTTCAACATACTTGAAGAAGTAATCTGTCAAGTGATAAATAATGTTAGCTGTGAAAATTTTGATTTAATTCTCTTCAGCATATTTCTGAGCATCAGCAAGCACCTTGATATCAAAGACAAGCATGCAGGCATACTCTTTCTTGCGGCGCTCGGGGATTTCGGATAAAGTTGCCTTCATAGCTTTCATCACATCTTCCTTGGAGACTGGACCAACAGTGACATATGATACAGGAATCTCTTTGTCTTTTAAATACATCAAAAGAGCTTCAAGAGACCCGAGGGTAGAAGCAGCAACTCCCACACCCAAGTTTTCAAGCTTGATTTTCTTTTTGATGCTTTAGAATTCGTTCAACACAATAGCTTTAGCATCTTCCAGATCGTCTTCGGTGTTAGCGACAATGAGAGGAGTGCCAGCAACTGCATTATCTAAGCCTTGAGCAGCAACTTTAACTCCATTAGCTCCCCAAATTTATCTGTGATGAATATATTCATCCTTTATTCTCATTTCCTTCATAGGATGAGGGGTCAACAGTGCTTTGACTTTTGTGACGATCGGTCCCTCGAAGCCGAGAATGACAATCTGGTCATCTTTCTTAAGCTTTCCATCAACAAGCATACAATCGATTGTGGTTCCATAGCCTTCAATCATTTTGACCTCCATGACCGTACATCTGAAGGCGTTTTCTTTAACTTTGATTTTTCTCTGAATCTTGCTCATTGTTAGAGAGTACTTTACGATACAAGACAAGAGATCAGGAATACCCTCACCTGTAATACCTGAGGTTGGAACAAGACTGATGTATTATTCAGGATCTTCGTTTTCCCAATACAGAGCAGCATTATATCCCTTGGCATTGAGCTCACTGATGATTCCCTTGCTTTTAGTTTTGTAATCATTAATAGTCTCGTTACTTTGATCTTTCAGTGCTAAAAATGAGGATGCATCATTCTTTGACTTCCAGTTATAAGAACGATCAATCTTGTTCAAAGCCACCACAAAAGGAGTTTTTTGCTTAGCAAGTAATTCCAAAGATTCAAGAGTTTGATTTTCAAGACCATGTTGCAAGTCAATCACCAGAATAGCAATATCACAGAGACTTGAGCCTCGAGATCTGAGATTACTAAAACTTTCATGACCAGGTGTATCAATGATGAGAAGACCTGGAACATCAACAGAAACAGGGAAAAAATCTTTGCACTTATTTACTTCCAGGAATAATTTTTCATGAGGGAAAAAGGTAGCACCAATTTGTTGAGTGATTCCTCCAGCTTATCCTTCCTGAACGTTTGTTTTTCTAATTTTATCGAGGAGAGTAGTCTTTCCTGTATCCACATGACCCAAAATACAACAAACTGGACTCCTGTAGTCACCTTCTTTTCTAGCAAAGTACAGTCTGTCGTCTTTCAGGACCTTTGATTATTTAGCCTCCTCTTTTTCTCTCTTTTTTCTTTCTTCATTAAGCGCATGCTAAATTTCTTCTTCAGTGACTTCTTCGTCATCCTCCTTATGTTCCTTGTTGATCATTTCCTGATTAAGAAGAAGTTGCTTTCTTTTTCTTTCCCTTTCTTCTTCAGTCTATCCTTTTGTGTATGTACCTGCTTTTTTTTGCCTCCTTATCTATGCTCTTATCTTTTCAATCCTGATCTTTTCCTCTTCTTATTTTTTTCTCTTGATTTATTCCTCCTCCTTTCTTTGGCGTTCAAGCTCAGCTTCATGCTATTTTCTCAGTCTCTATTGTTATTCCTCAAATTTTTGCTGCTATTCTTGTTTTTTCTTAGCAAGCAAAGCTGCAGCTGATAACTTTGGCTATTTTTTTCCTTTCTTTCCTTTTGTTTCTTATTTCGGTTCAGGCTTCACCTATTCGGAAACGCCTTATTCTTTAAGCTGAGCCAACTTAGCAGCTTCTTCTTATTTTTTCTTTTTTTCCTTAAGCTTCTTGAGTTGTCCTTTAGATAGTCCCTTAGTGGATGGATCTTCCTTTTCTTCTTGCTCCTACTCGTTGTTGACTGGCTTTTCCTCTTCCTTACTCATCTTGATTGTTGAATATTAATAAAAGAATATGATTTGTTAAGATAGCATGTATTCATAGTATCAGAGGGCAGCCAATTGCTCCTTAATGACAGATTCTAATACTTCCAACATTGAATCTTCAAGCCCATGCTTATTCACAAATTTCTTGGCTACAATTCGAGGTTCTTCCTATCCTTTTAGCTTCAGCTGTACTATTCTTTAACCTACTTTGATTTCTAGAATTAGTCGAGGTTTTTCTCTCTCGACCATAGAAGGAGGAGGAGCTGAGCTTTTCTTTACCCTGCCAAGGTTTTCATAGATTTATTGAAGCTTTTCTTTTTTCTTCCTTCCTTCTTATAAACGATCTACCTCCTTGCTGTAGCCTCTAACAGTTGGAGTGGTACTTCGTTTTCGATACTCCGTTTTATTAGGTTTGAAAGTACATCTCTTGAGCTCCTATTATTCTTTGATTTGATTGTAGTCAATATCCTATTTCCTGGGTTTGATAATATAGAGATTTTCGACTAATTTTTTAGTTTATTCATTGCTCAAGGTTTTATCTTTTTGTGGAGGTAGCATCTGGTTTCTGCTGGTCTGAAGGATCTGCTCTTTTTCCAGATTTCTCTTGTATAGTATTTCATGATATGAAAGCTCTTTTCCTCCAGATATATATCCAGAAAGCTCATTTAACTTTGAATATTTTGCATTGTCAAGTCTATTGTTGTTTAGATATCTTTACAGCTGCTTTTTTGCAATTTCCTTACTTTTTGGATTAATTTCTGGCTTAAAAGAAGGCTGATCTTCAACAACAAGGGGCTTTTTACTATCAGCATAATGTAGCAAGTGATTCTTCTTGATTCGGAGCCAGAGCCTAATCAAGCCATCAGAATTCAAGACCTCATCTCCAACTTCGGGATACGTTTAAATATATTGAAGCCTTTTTTGCTCCAAATCAGGAAAGGCGTGATCAAGAAGAGCCACCATTTATGGAACTTTGAGCATGTAGGGGCAAAATAGAATGTGAATGAGACTAGTGATTTTATTTTTGTCAGCATACTGTTCCTTTAAGTCATAGTTGATAAGAACCAGCCATAGTTGAGTAACCATCAGTTATATTTCAAACTGATCTTCCTCTTTTTCTAGCTTGCTGAAGTTTCCCAACTCATTGATGATCTGCTGGAATGGCTCAAAGTCTATGAGATCTTACTATTTGCTATACTTCTTCATGAGGAGCTGCAGGGTCTGCTCGAGCTTCTGAACAAGGATAACGTAGGAATTGGGAGTTAACTTCGGTTTTGAGGCTAATTATTTAATTTATCTATTGGTCTCCTCCTGCAGATCTTGGATGCGAGCACTACGAAGGTAAAAATTTCGATTATAGATTTTGACCTGGGGCGGAAGATAATCTGCAGGGTCATCGATTTACTTGGCCAAATCGACCTCAACTTAAGGAAACATAACTGTAGTCGTTATTATTATCACTAAATCATCAGATATTTTTCAAAACAATGATGGGGTTGGGGT
>Ga0100385_1001856_pt1 | contig 20568 bp, 14 predicted proteins | sample CryGeymeta201509_FD_81543 | JGI IMG/M metagenome (GOLD analysis project Ga0100385, IMG submission 81543) | Groundwater microbial communities from Crystal Geyser aquifers in Utah, USA - Crystal Geyser metaG 2015-09 | ecosystem: Environmental > Aquatic > Deep subsurface > Groundwater | place: USA... | reverse complement strand
TCACCCCGTGGGGGGTCAGCGCTTGCGCGACCCCGACCGCGATGCACACGGCGACGCCCAAGTCGCGTCCGGTGCAGGACAAGTCCTGCACCCCACGTACGAAGCCGGGCGCAATATGCCCAAGTCGTCGAGGCGCCCCGCTCGCAAGGCGCGAGGAGCGAGCATACCGGGGGTATGTGAGCGACGAGCAACGAAGAGCGGGGATGGATCGGCGCAGGAAGGCCAGCTTATTTCGCGGCGGACGCTTAGGCAGCGAGTCCGACACCGAGGCGCGTCCCCAAACCCGTAGTGTGCTGCGCGCCCGTAGTGACGGAAGTGACGACGAGCGTCCCCAGCACGGCTCAGCCTTCGGGGGCGGAGATGGCGCTGAAGTCCTCTTCGCCTCGGCCGGCGGCGATCTCTTCGTCCACGCGCGCGAGAATCGCATACGCGCGCTGCGGGCGCTATTCCTCGGCGCGGGTCGCGGGCGCTGTCTCGGGCTCCGCGCCTGCGCGCCTGCGTCCGAGGAAGAGTAAGGCGAAGAAGACGCTCGCCAGCGCATAGCCCAGGGCTTGCTTGCCGCCGATGAACAGGCCGATGTCGGTCACGGCGCCAGCTGCCGTGAGGTGGCCCGAGTGGATGAAGCCAAACAGAGCCAGCGCGGCACCGCCGATCATCCACAGCGCGGCGCGACCGAAGCGTTGATCGATGAGCTCGGCGCTGGCGGCGGACCAGACGATGCCGGAGAGCATGAAGCCTTGAGAGAGGGCGATGAGTCCGGGCAGGTGCATGCCGGCCATCGCGAAGGCGCCCGGGTCTGCGTACACGGCGCTGGCCGCGGCGGCGTCGCCATGCGTCGCGGCGCTCACTGCTTGGCCGAGGATCAACACGCCCCAGGCGGCGATGGCAGGGAAGAGACCGATGGCCACGGCGGGCGCATGGCGCGCGGGCGTGGCGGTGAAGGCCTGCGCCGTGATCACGACGCCGATCCAGAGCACGATGGCCATGCCGGCCTCGATCGGCACCAGCGCGGAGACCAGCGCCGTCAGTCCGAAAAGCGCGAGCACGGTGAAGAGCAGGCCGTTCAGGATCGAGTAGCCCGAGCGCGCGCCCAGTGCCTTCCAGCCCGGATGGCCGATGTAGATCGTGGTGGGGAAGCACGATCCGAAGGTGGCCGCGAGGATCGAGCCCAGGCCGTTCACCAGCAGGCTCGGCAGCGTCGGGTAGCTGTCGCCGGCGGCCTCCGCGGACTCGATGTTCTGCAGCGAGCCGAGCACGTTGAACAGACCCATGGGCAGCATCACGGGCACGAAGAAGCGCAGGAAGAGCGGATGCGAGAAGCCGGCGATCACGTCACCGATCACCGGCAGGGGCAGATGGAAGGAGACGGCGTGGGCCGCCTCGCTCAGCCCCGCCATGCTGACGGGCGAGGGCTGACCGAGGCCCGCGAGGATCCACGCCATCGTCGCGCCCAGGCCCACGGCCCACGCGCCTCCCGGGATGCGGAAGGGCAGCTTGGCCTTGCCGAAGTAGGTCGCGAGGATCACCGCCAAGGGCAGGATGGCGAGCATGGGCCGCTCGAAGGTGCGCACCGCGAAGTCGATGGCGATGAAGCTGATGGCGATGCCGGCCAGCGTCGCGAGCAAGGCGGCGCGCGGTGTGGCGCGACGGATGCGCTCCGCGACCAGGCTGCCCAGGCTCTCGATGATGCCTGAGACGAGACAGGCGGCGAGGCCGATCTGCCAGGCGACTTCGGCCGCGCGCTCCGGGCTGGCGCCGCCGTCGAGAGCCGCGAGCTTCACGGGCAGCATGACCAGGAAGACGTACGCGAAGAGCGAGACGGTGTTGATGCCGTAGGGCAGGGCGGTGACGTCCGTGCGCCCCTGGCGCGCCGAGAGCTGCTGCGCCTGCCAGGCGTAGAAGAGATTGCCCGCGAGCAGGCTCATGGTCGTGCCGGGCAGGACGTGCGACGCGATCAGCTCCGTAGGGAAGCCGAGCACGGCGCCACACAGCAGCATCACGAGCAAGAACTGGATCAGGTTGTCGACCGCCAGCCCGAAGAAGCCGTCGAGATCGCCTGGGACGAAGAGCGGCTGCGGCCGCGTCGTGGCCTTTTCCATTTGGCGCTGACTCCATCACGAAGCGCGCGCTTGCGCCAGCGTGGGCAGCAGGTCGCCGAAGCGGCGCTGCGTACGCGCCACTGACGCGTGCATGCGTGTGGCGTCACCTCGAGAACCAGCACCACGCCCGGGAGGGACGGCTACGGAACGGACACGGATCGCTCGTGGTCAGCCGAAGATGCGGTACAGCGCGACGTCTCGCGTGATCGCCCTCGCGACGCTCGCCCTCGCACTCGCCTGCGCTTGAGGCGGGAGCTCCACGCCCAGCTTCGTCGACGCGGGGGTCGCTGCCCCTGTGATCGGCATGTGCGATCCCGGTCGCGTGCGCCCGCCGGGCGATTATCCCCTGCTCGGCGGGGACTGCACGACCGACTCGGACTGCGTGGACGGGGTGAATGGGCGCGGCCGCCGCCCCGATGCGTACACTCACTGCACGTACGACGGTTGCTTCGCTGACGCGGACTGTCCCGTGGGTGAGCGCTGCGCATGCGGAGCTGGCCCACAGGACGGAAACTTCTGCCTCGTGGACTATTGCGGCGACTGCGCGGCGGTCGACTGCGCCATCTCTTGGAGCTGTCGGGGCCTCCAGTACCCCGCGGCGCTGCGATGCCACACCGCAGACGATACGTGCCGGACTGAAGCCGACTGCGACGAGAGAGGTCAGGTCTGCACGCACGAGCCGGAATTTTCGAGTGGCCCGCCCACGCTAGGCTGGCGCTGTGCTTCGCCCTGGTGCATCAGCCCGTGGTCCGCGCCTGCAGCGACTGTGGGGTGGCCGAGTGCGCGGTCTCCTGGGGCTGCGCCGGTCATGTCGACCGCGACCCTGGCGGCGTCCAGAGCTTCGAGTGCTACACGCCGGACGACAGCTGCCGCACGGACGCCGACTGTGCTTCGGGTGAATTCTGCACGCCTGGTCCGCGCGACATCACCGAGCGCGAGCCGCCGGACCCCAGTTGGCATTGTGCTTCGGTTAGGTGCGCTTCTGACGACCCCAAGCTGGGCCGCGACGATGGGCCCACAGCGTTCCGCGCGGGACCAGTCCTCGCGCCCACGGCCAGATGGAGTCGTCGCTCCTACGGACATGGGTGGCTGCGCGCCCACGGTCAGATGTCGACGACCGCATGGCGACGACGGCATGTCGGCGCGCGACCTGCGTTGTGTGCCGAGGGCGGGGCGTCTACCTTTCGGGCATGAGACGCTCCTCCTTCACTTTCTCGACGCTCCTCTTCGCTCTCGGCCTGGCCCTGGGCTGCGGCGGCTCCTCCTCGCCGACGGACGCTGGCCTGGACACGGGCACCGCCGATGCGGGCGTGGACGCCGCGCTGGACGCGAGCGCGGACAGCGGCACGGACGCAACGGTCGACTCGGCCCTTCCCACGGGCGACGTCTGCGACGCCATGGGCCTGCCGCGGGCGGAGTGGTTGGCGGGCACAGGCTCTGCCTATGGTGACGTGGCGGGTGACTTCACCGTGGACACCCTGTCGGGTGATCCCTGGACTCTCAGCGAGCATTTCAGCGGCTGCGAGAGCTACGTCTTCTTGAACTACGCGGCCGTGGCCGACGGCGACACGCTCTGGGCTTCCTTCCCGGACGGACTCATCGCCAACGCGCCCGCCAACGTGCACTTCTTCTTCACCTCCTACGAGCGGGACGCCGCTGCAGCGCGCACGCGCGTCGAGGCCATGCGCACGAACATCGAAGACGCGCTCACTCGCGTGGACGCGACCACGGCCGAGGCCTTCCGCCAGCGCGTGCACTACGTCACGACGCCGCTGCTCGACATCGAGGGTAGCGTCGGGGATCGCGCCCGCGCCCAATCCGGCATCGCGCTCGCCTTCGCCATCGCCCGCGATCAGCGCTTCGATCCCGTCGGCTCCCTGGCGCAGGTCACCTCCGTCGGCTTCGTGAGTCGTCTGGTCATGGCCGCCTACCCGGGGCAGTTCTACAACTACCGCGCGGCGCTGCGGGAGCGCTTGGCGGCTGAACCGACGCCCACCGTCGTGCCCGTGATGGCCGCGGAGACCGTCACCGACCGCATCTTCGATCGGCCCATCACCCTGCCCGACGCCGCCGCCATGGCCGGCTTCGACACCATGGAATTCGACGTTCAGATCACCTGCCACGCCGACGCCCGGAACTGCTCCGAGTGGGACCGCATCGCCGACATCGAGCTCTGCATGAACGACGCCTGCGACGAGACGCGTGAGCTCGTTCGCTGGATCACGCCGTACGCACGGCCGGGCCGCCGACGCTGGGTGATCGACGCCACGCCCTTCCTCGGTCTCTTCGCCGACGGCGGCGCGCGCACGCTGAAGGTGGTGATGGGCCCCTCGTGGGAGGCCGCGACCGAGCGCGAGGTGAACATCGACATGCGCCTCTTCCACGCCGGCGCGACGGATACCTCGACGGATGTTCAGCGGGCCTTCACCGGCGGCACCTTCGACGCCACCTACAATGACCTGCAGCTGCCCTTCCACTTCACGCCTCCCGCGGGCACGACGCGGGTCGAGCTGGTGGTGCTGATCAGCGGACACGGCCAGACCGCCGGCGACAACTGCGCCGAATGGTGCAACCACGAGCACGACTTCACCATTACCGGCCACGCGCCACACCACGTCTCCTTCGACGGCCAAGCGGGTACGGCGATGGGCTGCGCCGACAAGACCAGCGAGGGCGTGGTCCCGGGCCAGTACGGCAACTGGGCACCGGGTCGGGCGGCCTGGTGTCCGGGCCTGCCCGTGCCTGCGCGACGCATCGACATCACCTCGGACGTGGACCTCACGGGGGACAACGAGCTGAGCTACGAGGGGAGCTTCGCCGGGGGCGCGCCACGGGGTGGGGACATCGACCTCTCGGCCTACGTCGTCAGCTATCATTGACCCGCAGTAGACGGCTCCCGCGGGGTCACGAACTTGACCCGACGCCCGCCTCCCGTCACCTTGAAGGGGTGGTTCGCTCCCACATTCTCCGGTCACCCCTGACGACCCTGCTCCTGGGTTGCGGCGTGCTGTCGAGCTTTACCTGTGCCTACGGGGTCGCAGCGGGCGACGCCCGCCATGCCGTGGTGCCGACGACCAGCGGCGCTTCCACGCCCGGCACCGTCGCGTCGGCGAACGCCGGCACGCGCCTCGGTGCGGCGGACACCCGGGCACCGATGGTGGTCTCCGGTGATCAGAGCGGGCGGCTCTTGCACGCGCCCGACCTGACGGAGAATCCCTTCGGCTTGCCCATCCGCATCGAGGACGCGGACGGACACTCGATGGATCAGCTGCACGCGGCCCTCGCGCGCGCGGCTCGCGGCGAGGGTCAGGCGCGCTTGCTCTTCTGGGGTGCGTCCCACACCGCCAGCGATCTCTACACCGGCTACCTGCGCCGTCAGCTCCAGGCTCGCTTCGGCGACGCCGGTCACGGCTTCGTGCTGCCGGTCCAGCCCTGGCGCAGCTACCGTCAGGACGGAGTGCGCGTCGAGAGCAACAGCACCCGCTGGGAGCCCCATCACATCCGCGCTCACAGCCGCGACGAGGATCGCTTCGGCGTCGCGGGCGTCTACGTCGAGACGGATCGGGCGGGCGCCTTCGGCCGCGTGTCCACCGCGGATTCGGGCGACATCGGTCAACAGGTCGGCCTCTTCGACCTCTATTATCTCGACCAGCCGGACGGCGGCACCTTCGACGTCTTCATCGACGGTCAGCGCCAGCGCCGCGTGCGCACCCGCGCGGACACGGCCAGCGACGCCTACGCCACCTTCCACGTCCCCGACGGCTCCCACAGCTTCGAGGTGCGCTCGAACGGCACCGGTCCCGTGCGCATCTTCGGCGTCGCCATGGAGCGTGAGCGCCCCGGCGTGATCGTCGACACCTTGGGCATCAACGGCGCCCGCGCTCGCTCGCAGCTCTTATGGAACGACGAGACCTACCGCGACCAGCTCGCGCGGCGTCGACCCGACCTGGTCGTGCTCGCCTACGGCACCAACGAGAGCGGCGACGACTCCCCCATCGAGCACTACGAGGCGAAGCTGCGCGAGGTGATCGGTCGCGTACGCGAGGTGGTGCCGAATGCTTCGTGCCTGCTGATCGGGCCCAGCGATCGACCCGTCGAGATCGAGCCCGGCGTGTTCGAGGACCGTCCGCGCACGGCGCAGGTGGTCGAAGTGCAGCGGCGGGTCTCCATCGACCTCGGCTGCGGCTTCTACGATCTCGTGGCATTCCAGGGCGGACCGTTGAGCATGCTCGAGTGGGCGGCGGCCGATCCTCCCTACGGCGCCCCCGATCACATCCACTACACGCGACGCGGTTACGAGCGGCTGGGCGAGACCCTGCTCGAGGCCCTGATGAGCGGCTACTCGGGACCGGCGTCCGGAGGCGCCCCATCGATCGCGCCGGACGCTTCGCCCGCGTCGACGGGCACGGCCACTGCGGCCGCCGAACCTGCGTCCCCGCCCGCGTCCGCTCCCGGCCCTGGCTGAACCGGCCCTGCGGGCTGCGCGGCGAGCCATCGGGCGAAGCCCTCGAGCATCGCCTTGACGAACATGTGGGCGATGACCTCGTAGCCCGCCGGCGTGGCGTGGCGGAAGTCGCCCAACGCCAGGCGCGGGTGCGCGTCGTACCAGCGGCCCATGGCGCCTTCGCCGCCCATGGCCTGCCAGGTGTCGAAGAAGGCGCAGCCACGGCTGCGTGCGGCGGCGCGTTGGGCGGCGACGATGTCCGGGATGCTCGCCATGGTGACCACGCGGCGACGGCTGCCCATCTCGCCCTGATCGAGCGGCGCGAACACCAGGCAGCCCAGATCCTCGCGACCCGCGCGCATGCGATCGATCACCTCTTCGTAGCTGGCCTGGTAGTGGTCGGGCTGGATGTTGTCGGCCGCCTCGTTGCCCCCGAAGCCGAGCACGACGAGGTTCAGGTCGCGCTGGCGAATCTGCGCCTGCACGTGCGCCGGGTCGAAGTTCAAGAGACGGGTGGCGCGCGCACCCACGAGACCCAGGGAGTCGTAGACCGCGCCCGGCCCATCGCGCTCCATCACCACACCGTAGAGCCGCAGGCCTCCGTGACCCCCGAAGCGCAGCTCGAGCCGATGCGGTCCGTCGGGCACGGCGAAGGTGACGATGCCGTCCGTCTCCTCGTCGGCTCGCGTCGGCGTGTACTGCCAGGGCCCGCTGTCGACGCGGGTCTTGATCGAGCCGCCGTGCGGATAGCGCTGGAACAGGATCTGGAAGCGCGAGACGCGCCCTCCGACCGGTGCGCTGTCGTCGGTCTCGAAGGTCGCCCAGGAGGTCGGTCGCGTGCGGAACTGAATGCCGCCGTAGCCGTAGAGCCCGCCGCTGTCCTGGTTGCGCACGATCTCGCGCAGCATCCAGTCGCTGCTGGAGTGGGCCTTCACGTCGCGGTGCATGTAGGGCAGGTAGCCCTTGCTGATCAGCGTGAAGCCGTGGCCCGCGTCGCCGAAGCGTCGCTGGAGATCACGCCGCACCGTGTAGGTGATCAGATCCGTGGCGATGGACGAGTCGCCGTAGTGGCCGATGCGCGTGATCGCGTCCGCGTCTCCCATCGCCGTGCGCCGTAGCGCCTCGTAGAAGGGCGTCATGCCTCGATCGCCCACGTCCTCGATGTGGATCTCGATACCCGCGTACTCGCTGGGGTCGATGCGCAGGCCGCTGCGCCGTGGGCCGTGCTCGTCGCCTAGGTTGTCGGCCACGCTGGCGCCGAGATCGTGGGCGACGCGCGCGGAGTCGTGACCGCCGGTCTCGTCGTATTGGTCGCCCGCGCCGGCCCAGGCAGGCAGGCCTAGATCTCCCCAGCCCTGGAAGATTCGCACCAGCGGCACGGGCTCGCCCGTCTGCCACGGCCGCAGATTCCAGCTCTCCGGCAGCACGTAGGTCAGCGCGATGCACGCGGCGAAGGCCAGCACCGACGACGCCATGCGCAAGAGCGCCCTGTTCGTCGTGTCGACGTCCTTCTCGCTTGGCGTGCGGGTGGGATCCATCAGAATTGGAAGTAGATGTAGGGGACGGCGTCGCTGCTTGCGACCAGGGAGAGGAGATAGACCACGCCCGCGAGCGCCAGGCCCTGCGTCCAGGGCGGGATGCGGATGAAGGTGCGCTCGAGGTGTTCGAAGTAGCGCTTGGGCAGGTAGTGCACGAAGAAGGTCGTGCCGAGCATCAGCCACAGGCCCCAGCTGATCTGCGCCATGGAGCGCGTGCCGCTGAAGATGCGCGCCGTGACCTCCCAGGCGTTGTCGAGGCCCTTGGAGCGGAAGAGGATGCGCGAGAAGACCACGAACTGAAGGCAGGCGAAGATCTTGAGGCCGCGCAGCCAGCGCGCGTCGACCGTCTCCGCCGTGCGCCCCGCCCTCTTGTAGAAGAAGCGGTGGACGACCATGGCCGTAGCTTGGAGCGTGCCGTAGACGACGAAGGTCCAGGAGGCGCCATGCCAGAGGCCGATCAGGAACATGGTCAGCCAGAGGTTGAGGTAGGCGCGTCCCTCGCCGCGTCGGCTGCCGCCCAGGGGGAAGTAGAGGTAGTCGCGCAGCCAGCTGCTGAGCGTCATGTGCCAGCGACGCCAGAACTCCGCCGGGTTAGTGGTGGCGTAGGGGCGGTCGAAGTTCTCGGGCAGCTCCAGGCCCATCAGCATCGCCGAGCCGCGCGCCATGTCCGTGTAGCCCGAGAAGTCGCAGTACATCTGCATGGTGAACCCGTAGAGGGCCACGATCACTTCCGGACCGGTGAAGAGAGACGGGTTGTCGAAGACGCGATCGACCAGGTTCAGCGAGAGGTAGTCCGCGATCGCGACCTTCTTCACCAGGCCGGTGCCGATCAGGAACAGGCCGCGGCTGACGAGCTCGGGGTTCAGGCGCGGGCGGCGCTTGAGCTGCGGCAGGAACTCCGACGCGCGCACGATCGGCCCGGCGACGAGCTGCGGGAAGTAGGTCACGAAGAAGGCGAAATCGAGCAAGCTCTTCCGCGCCTTCAGCTGACCTCGGTAGATGTCGATCGTGTAGCTGAGCGTCTGGAAGGTGTAGAAGCTGATGCCCACGGGCAGCAGCACGTCGAGTTGGGCCGTGGGGATGTTGACGTGGGCGAGGGCGAGCCCGTCGTGCAGCGCTTCGGCGAAGAAGTTGAAGTACTTGAAGGTGCCGAGCAGCCCCAGGTTCCCCGTCAGGCTGACGAAGAGCCAGAAGCGCTTCAGTTTCGGGCTCTTCGCCGCCTCGATCTGACGCCCCGCCACGTAGTCGAGCAGCGTGGAGAAGAGGATCAGCCCGATGTAGTAGGGCCGCCACGCCATGTAGAAGGCGCAGCTCGCGAGCACGATGAAGACCCGGCGCGCCGGTCGCCTGTCGCGCAGGAGCCAGTAGCCCACGAGCGCGAGGCCGAGAAATATCGCGTAGTCGGGGCTGTCGAACTGCACGGGGTCGGCCGCGCTCATAGCAAGGGCGGGTCAGTGGATCCACCTGGCACCCCTGGGGGCCGCCCACCCCATAGACGTCGGGCGCCTCGGGGGGGTAGATAGCGGGCCATGAAGGTCAAAGGCGATGTGGTGTTGGTGACGGGCGGCGCCTCCGGGCTTGGCGAGGCGACGGCGCGTCGTTTCGTGTCCGACGGGGCTCGCGTCGTGGCCGTGGACATGAACGAAGAGCGCGGCGCGGCGCTGGCCAAGGAGCTCGAAGGCGAGCTCGTGTTCGTGAAGGCGGACGTGACCAGCCCGGACGACGTGGCCGAGGCCATCGACGCGGCCAAGGAGCTCGGCGAGCTGCGCGCGGCCGTGAGCTGCGCTGGCGTCGGCTGGGCCAAGCGCCTGTTGAACCGCGCGGGCGAGCCGCACGACTTCGACCTCTTCCAGAAGGTCGTCAGCGTGAACCTGATCGGCAGCTTCAACGTGATGCGCCTGGCCGCCGCGGCCATGGCGGGCAACGACGCCCGTGAAGGTCAGCGCGGCGTCGTGATCAACACCGCGTCCATCGCCGCCTTCGACGGTCAGATCGGTCAGATCGCCTACGCCGCCTCCAAGGGCGGCATCGTGGGCATGACCCTGCCCGCCGCGCGCGACCTCGCGCAGGTCGGCATTCGCGTGCTGGCCATCGCGCCCGGCACCTTCGACACGCCCATGCTCGCGGGTCTGCCCAAGGAGGCGTGCGACGCCCTGGCCGCGTCGATCCCGAACCCCTCGCGCCTCGGTCGTCCCAGCGAGTACGCCGCCCTGGCCGCGCACATGGTCGACAACGACTACCTCAACGGCGAGGTCATCCGACTCGACGGCTGCCTGCGCATGGCGCCGAGGTGACGTCTACGGGCGCGACCTCAGCCGAGGAAGCGCTCGCGTAGCTGCGCGTAGGCCGCACGTGGGATGCTGCCTTCGGCGTGGTGGGGCCGGCCGCCGCCGCCTCCGCCCAGGGCTTTGGCGGACTCACGCAAGAAGCGGCCCACGTCCATGCCCTCGGCCTCGGGTCTCGAGACCAGCACGCCGAGTCGTTCGCCCGCGCCGCAGGCGAGCAGCACGGTCAGGCCCTGCGCCACCAGCTTGCGCGAGATCGCGCGCGCCTCGCCGATCGAGAGATCGAGCTCGGCCGTGACGCGGCCGTCCACGGCCTCGGACACCAACGTGTCGGCGTAGCTGCTGGCGAGCTCGAGGCGAGCGGCTCCGAGGGACGCGCGCGTCTGCTTCAGCTCTGCGTCGAGGTTGTCGACGGCCTTGTCCACGTCTTCGGGTGCGCAGGTGAAGCGCGTTGCCAGGGTGTCGAGGGCGAGCGCGCGCTCGACGAACACGCGACGCAGGCGAGGCCCCGCCAGGAAGGTGAGCCGCGTCCCGCCCTTGTAGCGCGCGTGGCTCAGCACGAAGAGGCCCTGCACCTGGCTGGTGTGCGTGGCGTGGGTGCCGCCGCATGGCGTGACGTCGAAGCCCTCGACCTCGACCACGCGGATGCCGTCCTGCACCTTGGGTTTGCGGCGCAGCGGCAAGGAAGCGAGCACCTCGGGCGACGGGAAGCTCGCACGCACGGGGCGGTCTTCGTCGACCAAGGCGTTCACGCGGGCCACCGCCTCGTCGATGGCGTCACGGCTCAGCTCGGCCACGTCCACGTCGAGTGTCGAGACGCGCTCGCCCAGCCGGCTCGACACCGTGTTCGCGCGCGCCGCGTCGAGGATGGCGTGGCTGAGCATGTGCTGGCCCGTGTGCAGCGCCATGTGCTCGCGCCGACGTTGCGCGTCGATCTGACCCATGACTCGCGCGCCGACCTCGGGCGCGCCGCCCTCGAGCAGGTGATGGATGCGACCCTGCTCGTCCACCTGAACGTCGTGCACCATCAGGCCCGCGAGCTGTCCATGGTCCGCCATCTGCCCGCCCGCCTCGGGGTAGAAAGCCGTGCGGTCCAGGATGACGCTCGGGCTCCCTTGCCACGACGCCAGGGCCTCGACCCGCGCCTCGAACTCGAAGAGGAGCGCGTCCTCCCAGTACAGGCGCTGGGTCATCCGTCGCCGTGGCCGCCATCGCTGTGGGGCGCGCTGACGGCGGTGGGCTGCGCGTGCAGCGTGAGCACGACGCGGTAATGGCCCGCCGAGTCGGCGGTGAAGGAAGCGTGGTTCAGCCCGCCCGCGAAGCAGGTCGCCGCTCGAGCTGTCCCGTAGCGGTTCTGCACCGTGTTGCTGCGCACGCGCGCCTGGGCGCGACCACGATTCGAGACGCGCAGGTCGGCGCTGAGCTCGCCCTCGGGGGAGCCGTCGCGTCGACCGGCCTTGCGTCGGCAATCGAGGAAGGTCGGGATGGTGGCGCGCAGCGCGCGTTGAGCGGCGGACACGGCGGCCTCGCTCTCGTCGCCCTGCGCGATGACGGTGAAACGGATCAGCCCGTCGGGCGGCCCGCCGCTGGCGGAGCGATGACCGTCCGCGTCGCGCGTCACCTCCACGGCGTCCTCCGTGACGCGTCGCGCGCGCGTGCGCTCCACGCCTTCGGCGGCGGTGTTGGTGAAGGTGAGCACGAGGAAGGCGGTCGCGCCCGGTCGGATGCTCGAGTAGTCGGCGCTCTCCACCGCGCGCACCACGCAGCGCGTGAGCTCGCGGCTGACCGGCGCGCCTTGCCCGATCTCGGTGGTCACGGGATGTCGCCCGCTGCCGATGCTGAGTTGCACGCGCATCTCGCCACGGATGGTCGGGTCTTGCTCCGCGATCTCGCCGTAGCAGCTGCGGATGGCGCCAAGCGCCGCGCCCGCGGCCGTGCCGATCTCACCCAAGGTCCGCCCGCTCGTGCCCGGCCCGGACTCGATGCCGAGGCGCACGTTGGAGCGCGCCGTGATGCGCGCCTCACCCTGGCCCATCTCCTGCGCCGACGCGGACGCGGTGATGCCCAGCAGGCAGAGGCACGAGGTGAACACGAAGCGGTGGAAGCTCATGCGCGAAGCATGCCCCAAGCTGCGGCGGAGCCCAAGGGCCACCGGGCCGGTGCCCTTGCGGCCTTCGAATCTGCGTTGTAGGAACTGTGCCTAGAGTCCTGAGGGACGCAGAGGAGGTCACGATGAGGGAAGATCGAATTCGCGCAGCGCTGACGCGTGCGTGCGTCCTGTTCATGCTCGGCGCCGCCACTTCGGGTTGCGGTCCTGGGCCTGTTCGAACGCCGCCGCCCGTGTACGCGGGTCTGCCGCAGAGCTTCGCCGCGGGTCGGGGCGTGGAGGTCCAGGTTCATGCCAACCTGGCGGGACATGTGGGTTACCGCCTGCAGGGGCTCGCGCATGTGCAGGGACCGGAGCTGCGTTCTCCAGACCTCGCAGGTGCGGTCGCCGAACACGTGGTCGCCGCGGCCGAGCGTGTCGGTTTCAGACCAGGCAGCGGCGCCACACGCCTGGTGGTGGATCTGCCCATCTTCGAGGTGCAGACGGCGGGGTCGCTGGCGGGCTCGACAGCGAGCGCCTGGCTGCGCGGTCGCATGAGCCTGACGGCGGCAGACGGGAGCGAGATATACACGGCGCCCCTCGAAGGGACGATACGCGCGAGCGAGAACAACAGCCCTGCCCTCGGCTTCGAACTGCTCGACCATGCCGTCGAGCAGTGGTTCACCGCTTTCTCGGCGACCCTGGCGCAGCAACCCGAGCTGATGGCGCGCCTGTCGGCGCAGCCTGGCCCGACCGTGGCGACCACCGGGGTCTCCGCCCAGCGGGATGTCGTCCCCGAGGGCGTGCGCAGAGCGGATCGGTCGCGGAGCCAGCGTCCCGGGCGTGTCTTCGTCGCGACCCTGATGGGCTGGGTACTGGGCAACGCGCTCACCGCGGGAGTGTGGGCGATCAAATCTGCCGCTTGTGACGATTGGAGAGTCGGTATCTCCCGGGATGGCTCGCTCGGCTGCGACCTATCCTACGCGTTGAGCTGGATGGTGGCGCAAGGCGTCGGAGGCAGCCTCGGCGTGGCGCTCGGTGGTGGCTGGCGCGGCGGCATGGGAGGCAGCTGGCGGACCTACCTCCTGGGGATCTCGGGCTCCTTCTTGGGCAGCGTGGCTCTGCCCAACCCCGACGAAGATGGACGGGTCGCCACGATTCAGGACTTCGACGCAGCGTTCGTGATCAGCGCCTTCATGGCGGCCCCAATGGCCGAGGTTGGCTACGAGATCGACTCGGGCGTGGCGGAAGCGCGTGCGCGCAGCCAACGGACGCTCTCCTGGGCGCCAACCCTCGCGCCGACCCTGGGCCGGGACGGACACGTGCATGGACTCGAGCTGGGCCTCATCGGCGCGTTCTTCTGACCTGTGGCCAGCGCGCGACCTCCGGCAGTTCGACTGCAGCGCGGCACCACGCCCAAGCCCAGGACGTCTAGCGTGCGCCGGCTACCATGTGCTCTGCCCAGCAGACGCCGTCGCGGCAGATGGCGCGGAAGTCTCCCGAGCAACCGGAGGAGTTGCAGGCGACGGCGTGGTCCCGGCAGTAGCTCACGCGCGCGGCGATGATGTCGTCCTTGAAGCGCGTGACCTCGGTCGTGGCGATGGCCATCGGGCACAGGTCGTAGAAGGACGCCGGGCACGTGAGGTCGACGTCGACCAGCTGGCAGTGCGCATCGAGCGTGCAGGCGCCGATGGGGCGCGCAGGGCGTCGACCGTCTCGACCCAGCCGGCCGTCGCGCCGTAGCAGTCGCCGCGCGGGGATCCGTCGGTCGCGCTCGCGTCGTCGCTCGCGTCCGCGCTCTGCGCGTCGCCCGGTGCCGCGTCCGGTGCCGCGTCGTGCGCGCTGGCATCTCCGCTCGCGTCATACGTCGCCGCGCTCGGAGTCGCCCCGCAATCACAGCCGGAGCCCACGATCATGGCCAGGCTCAACAGCCCGATTTCCGTCACCCTCATCGCTGCAAAATAGCACGGGACAGAGATCGAGGGCGCTCCGGGTCCGTTTCGTCACTACGAGTGACGTGTCGGCGGCGGCCGCGGACGTGCTAGCCTGCGCAGCTCATGCGCGTCCTCGCCCTCGTCCTGCTCTCGCTCACCGCCCTCGGCTGTGCCGATCCCGTCGCTGGTCGCATCGCCGACGCGCGTGACGCGGGGCGCGTGCCTGCCGACCTGGTCGTGACCTGGGACGATCACGCGGCCGCCTGGGGCGGGCGTCGCATCGAGGTGCGGGGCGACGGAGCCGTGGTCGTGACGCGCTTTCGTCCGACGCTCTTGCCCGCGTCGGGCGCGCCGGAGGCCTCCCTCGGTCAGGAGAGCCGTGTGGGCGCCGAGGTCGTCTTCCGCGGCGCCGTCGATCCGCAGCAGCTCTTGCCTTTGCTCGATCTGCTGGCCGAGATCGACGCCTGGGATCAGCGTCCCTCGCGCGGCGCGCCACCTCTCGACACCGCCCGCGCCACGCTCAGCCTGCGCATCGGCGGTGCCCAGAGCCAGGCCTGGGAGTACTCGAGCGATCTCTTGACGGCGCATCGACTGATCCGCGCGCGCGACGCGCTGACCACGCTGCTCTCCCACGCGCACGCCCTGGCCTCGCCCAGCGTTGGCGACGCGGCCCAGCTGCCCCCCGACCTGGCCGCGGAGTGAGCGCCGCGCCACTGCTCGTAGGATCCGCGCGACGCCGACGGATCCTGACCTTGGCCCTGCCGATCATCGTCGGGATGCTCTCGCAGAACGTGCTGAACCTGGTGGACACCGCCTTCGTCGGTGCCCTCGGCGACAACGCCCTCGCGGGTGTCGGGCTGGGCGGATTCCTCAACTTCCTCACCTCGGCCCTGGTGCTCGGCATCTCCGCGGGCGTGCAAGCCATGGCCTCGCGACGCGTGGGGGAGGGCCGCCGCGACCAGGCGGCGGTCGCGCTCAACGGCGGCCTGTTGATCGTGCTCGGCTTCGCCGTGCCCTGGTCCGCGCTCTTGCATTGGTTGGCGCCGAACCTCTTCGGCCTGGTCACGCACGACGCCGCCGTGCTCGAGCAGGGCGTGCCCTACCTGCGCGCGCGCCTCGTGGCCATGGTCGCCATGGGCGCCAACTTCGCCTTCCGCGGTTTCTGGAACGGCACCGATCGCTCGTCGCTCTACATGCGCACGCTCGTCACCATGCACGTGACGAACATCGTGCTCGACTGGGCGCTGATCTACGGACACCTGGGCGCGCCGGCCATGGGCGCCGAGGGTGCGGGCATCGCCTCCGCCATCGCCACCTTCGTGGGCACGGCGCAATACTTCTACCTCGGCGCGAAGACCGCGCGCGGTGAGGGCTTTCTGCGCGGCCTGCCCGATCGCCAGAGCCTCGCCACCATCGCGCGTCTGTCGATCCCGGCCAGCCTTCAGCAGCTCTTCTTCGCCGGCGGCATGACGGCCTTCATGGCCCTGGTCGGTAGCGTGGGCACGCAGGAGCTCGCGGCCTCCAAGGTGATGCTCGATCTGCTCCTGGTCGCGATCCTGCCCAGCCTCGGCTTCGGGCTCGCCGCGGCCTCGCTCGTGGGTCAGGCGCTCGGACGCGGTGAGGTGGACGACGCGCGGCGTTGGGCCTGGGAGGTCGTGCGCCTCGCCATGGCCGTCTCGGGCGCCATCGGGCTGCCGGCGCTCTTCTTTCCGGAGCTGCTGCTCGGCCTCTTCCTGCACGATCCGGCGACCTTGGCGCTGGCCGTCACGCCCATGCGCATCGTGGGCGGGACCTTGGCCTTGGACGCCGTCGGCTTGGTGCTGATGAACGCCATGCTCGGCGCTGGCGACAACCGCCGCGTGCTGGTGCTCTCCCTGGGCCTGCAGTGGGGGCTGTTCTTGCCCCTGGTCTGGTTCATCGGACCGCACCTCGGCCTCGGGCTCACGGCCATCTGGATCGCGCAGGTCGGCTACCGCGGGCTCCAATCCGTCGCCTTCGGCCGTGCCTGGGCCAGCGGCGCCTGGGCTCACGCTCAGGTCTGAGCGCGCGCGTCTGCGGCTCGCGAGGCCTCGTCGTGGTCGGACCCGGGGATGCTCCGTGTGCGATTCAGCGACGGGCTGCTAGCGTCGCCGCCATGTTCGGTCGATGGAGTCTGGTCCTCGCGCTGGTCTGCGCTTGTGGCGCCAATGCGGATCCCGCGGCGCCCCACGCACAGACGCCTGGCGCGGACGATCCGGCGACCCCAACCGTGGCGAACGCCCCCGCGTCCGTCGACGCCCCCGCGTTGCCGGACGCCGCCATGACCGAGGTCTACGACTTCGTGGCCCACCCCGCGCGCGCCGAAGTTCGCACGGGGGACACACTCTTCGCCGACCTCGGCACGGCTGCGGGCGCGAAGTACACCAATGGTGGCTTCCGCACACAGCTCGGAGAGGATCAGCTTCTGGGCGGCGCCACCACCACGCTCGTGCCCGGCGTCACGGGGCAGGTCGTGCTGCCGGTCGAGGGCGTGGGCGCGCAGGATCTCCGGCTGCGCGCGCGCGCCTTCGCGGACGGCCACCTCACGCTCTACGTGAACGACGCCGTGGTCGGTCACGTAGAGCTCTCCAGCGACGAGTTCCGCACCATTCACGTCACCATCCCCGCGGGCGCGCTCCCGCGCGGGGAGAACTACCTGCGCGTGCGTGTGCCCTCGGTCGGTTCCGTGCCCGGCGGTGGTCGCGCGTCCCTCGCCCTCGATTGGTTCAGCCTCGGGCCGGCGACGCCCACGCCGGATCCGCCTCCCGCTGCAGCCGACGGAGCCTCGGACGACGCGCCCACGCTGCCCGTGCTCGGGATCGCGCGCGACGGACTCCATCTGCCGGCGGGCATGACGCTCAGCTACGCCGCCGAGGTGCCCGCCCACGCGCGTCTGCGTGCTCGTGTCGTCGGAGCTTCGGCCTCGCGCCTCGCGCTTCGGGCGCTGTCGGACGGCTCGCCCGCGCGCGCCCTGGTCGAGGTCGCCGCCACGGCGGAGGGCGCGCCCGTCGACGTGGATCTCGCGTCCCTCGCCGGGCAGGTCGTGCGCTTCGATCTCGTGGCCACGGGGCCGGTCACGCTCACCAGCGCCGGCCTCTACGTGCCCGCGCCCGAACGCGTCGCGCAGCGTCCGCCCGCGCCCAAGAACGTGCTCGTCTACCTGATCGACACCCTGCGCGCCGATCGTCTGAGGCCCTACGCCCCCGACACGACCGTGCGCACGCCGGGCTTCGACGCCTACGCGCGCCAGGCCAGCCTCTTCGTGTCGGGGCACGCGCAGGAGAACTGGACCAAACCCTCCGTGGCCACTCTGCTCAGCGGGCTCTTCCCCTGGCAACACGGCGCGACCACGGGCGACGCCGTCGTGCCCAACAGCGTGCACCTGCTGAGCGAAGGCCTGCACGATCAGGGCTTCTTTACCGGCGCCTTCATCTGCAACGGCTACGTCTCCGGCATGTTTGGCTTCCGTCGCGGCTGGTCGACCTGGCGCAACTACATCAAGGAGGGGCGCCGCACGCAGGCGCGCTTCGTCGCCGCCGACGTGCTCGAGTGGCTCGATCATCGCCCGGCGGAGCAGCCCTTCTTCCTCTACGTGCACACCATCGATCCGCACGTGCCCTACCTGCCACCCGATGACCTGCTCCACACCTACGACGCGGATCCCTACGACGGCCCCGTGAACTTCAATCGGGATCGCGAGCTGCTCGAGAAGGTGAAGGTCGGGCGCGTCACCTTGAACGATCGCGACAGGCGTCACCTCGAAGCGCTCTACGACGCGGAGATCACCTACCACGACGTGCACATGGCCGCGATCCTCGACGGGCTCGAGCGACGCGGTGTGGCCGACGACACGCTCGTGATCGTCACGGCGGATCATGGCGAGGAGTTCTACGACCACGGTTCCGTGGGTCATGGACACACGCTGTACGAGGAGCTGCTCCACGTGCCCCTGGTCATGCGCTGGCCTGGGCTCGAAGGCGGACCGCGACGCATCGACACGCCCGCCGGTCTGGTGGACGTCTTGCCCACGATCTACGACGTGCTCGGGCAGCCGAGGCCCGAGGGGCTGCCGGGCCAGTCGCTGGTGCCGTTGCTGCGCGGTGACCTGCCCCACGCGCCACCCGTGGAGGTGTCCGGCTTCCTCGAGGGTTGGCGGGCCGCTCTCTCGGGGCATCACAAGCTCATCCAGCGAGCCGCGAGCAACCTCGCGCTCTATGACCTCGAGGCCGATCCGGGCGAGCAGCACGACCTCGCCGCCGATCGACCTCTGACCGTGCGCTGGCTGCGCGGCATGCTCGGGTTGATGCTGCACGGCGAAGATGCGCGTGCGCGCGACGCGGCGGCCCCGGAGCACACGCGCATCGACGCCGAGACCGAGGCGCAACTTCGCGCGCTCGGCTACGTGGGGACTTCCGCGCCATGAACCAAGAGAGCGACGAGATGCCAACTCCACCTGCGACGACGGACGAAGCGCCCACCGAGGCCGCGACCATCAGCGTGTCGAGCCGCGCCAACGTGCCGCGCCACTCCGGCAAGCGCGTGACCGCGATCTTCGCGCTGATCCTGGCGACCATCTTGGGCTGTGCCCTGGTCGCCTTTCTGCTCGAACGCACACCGGACGGTCCCGTGCTCGCGATGGTCGCCATGGACGATCATCAGGCCGTGGTGCTGCGCGCCGATCCACGGCGTGGTCACACCTATCTGACGGTCGAGACGACCGAAGCCACCTCGCGCTCCTTGGCCCTCTTCGGCGTGCCGCCGGGCGCGACCCCGCTGCTTCGCGATGGCCTCATCACCGTGCCCGTCACGGGCGCGCGCGGCGCGCACGAGGTCAACGCCTTCCAGCTCGACAACTTCCACTTCGTCTATGGCGGAGGCCAGCCGGATCCCGAGACCTCGCCGCCCGATCCGGCGCATCTTCCCCTGACTTTGGGTGAAGGAGAGTTCGAGGTCGCGCTCTATGGCGAGCCACTGAGTCAGGCCGTGGTCTTTCGTCGCGCCGATGGCCAGCCCGCGTTCCGCGCCGCCATCCCGCCCCTGGGCGACGCGCCTCCACAGGTCTGGCCCACGCCAAGTGGCTTCGTCCTCTTCGATGGCCGCGGCGTCGCGCGTTCCTACGATCGACGCCACGATCTGGCCGGGCGCCCGCCGCGTGATCCGCAGCCCGTGGGTGGACCCGGAGCGAGCTTCTGTGCTGTCGACGAGGGCTGGCTCTTCCTGACCCGTGCAGGCTCCCTGAACCGACTGCCCGTCAGTGGCGCGCCCCAGCGTCTGGCCGATGGATTCCCCACGGATCTCGGCTTGCTCGGCTGTGGTCGGCGAGGGGAGGCGCGCGTCCTGCTCTTGGGGGACACCGCGCATCAGGGCGTCGAGCTAGTGCTCGAGCTGACCGCCGATGGTCATCCCGGCGCCAAGGTGCAGCTCGGGACGGGAGAGGCGCAGGGCCCACGGCTCGAGCGCGTCGGCGAGTTTCCGCGCTTCCTTGCGCTGGTCGACGGCGCGGGCGCGCTTCGGGTCGTGGACCTCGATCGGTTCGCCGTCGAGGATGCAGCCCAGCCGTGCGCAGGCGTTCGACGACTGCTGATCACGCCGGAGGGCAGCTTCGCCGGTCGGACGGACGCGCTGGTACGCGTGGACGGAGCCACGGGCGCCCTTCGTACCCTCGTGATGCCTGGACTCGACGGGATGCGCACGCCGCGCAGCGGGCAGCTCTCGGACCACAACCTCTTCGTGCCCGCCGGCTCGGGCTTCGCCGTGCTGAGTCGAGTCGACATGACCGTCGTCGGCAGCCGCGCGCTCGAGCTCGGGCCTGCGACCGAGGGCTGTGGTGGCGCTGGTACCCCCTGAACCAGAAGGATCGGCCTGCGCCGGCGGCGAACCTCACCCCTAGGGATGGCATTTCGGATTACAAAAAAGCGTATCAACTAAATGACTATGGACGATGTCTGGATTTCAGGGAGAATGAGCTCAACAAGAGATCAGGAGGGCGGCTCCACTCGACGCAGGGAAAAAAGACCGGCTCCTCTTTGGGGGGAGACCGAGTTGGTCGGGGAGGGCTGCCGAAACGGGTCTAGTGAGCGTCTTCGGGCGCTCGCTAGACCCTTCGGTTTCTAAAGCGCCTTTTGGGCGGTTCAAGGCGCCTTGAACCCCTCGAGAGGCGCCTT
>Ga0100385_1001851_pt1 | contig 20611 bp, 21 predicted proteins | sample CryGeymeta201509_FD_81543 | JGI IMG/M metagenome (GOLD analysis project Ga0100385, IMG submission 81543) | Groundwater microbial communities from Crystal Geyser aquifers in Utah, USA - Crystal Geyser metaG 2015-09 | ecosystem: Environmental > Aquatic > Deep subsurface > Groundwater | place: USA... | reverse complement strand
CTAGTAACCTATGAGTATGTCAAAACATGCTCAAGGTCAGGCTTTGCTTGAATATATATTTGTATTTGCAATATTCTCTTTGATAGCTATCAGTGCTGCCAAAGGTATTGCTGTTTTCTCTGAAGGGTTCTTCAAAAATTTTGCTTACCACCTAACTCAGGAGCTTTCTACTGGAGCATGCGCTCAAGGATGCTGGCATAACGCTTATGAGAATATGGAGTAGGTATGCCATTTGTTGTCTATGCCTACCTCGCGGTACAAATCCTCATTGTTGCTTACCATGACTTTCAAACAAAGAAGATATCAAATAAGTGGCCAATGATTAATATTGGATTCTACTTATTCTTTACAATGCTATTTCCAGACTATTATTCATTTCAAATCGAAACTTTCATCTGGCCGCTAGGTTTTTTTGCCGCAGGATTTATCCTCTTTCTCATGAAAATTATGGGTGGAGGGGATTCAAAGTATCTCGCATCCTTTTATCTTCTAATACCCTCTCAGTTTCATGAGGAGGCCTTCTTTTCTCTAGCGATCGCCACAACACTTGTGGGAGGATCTGTGTTTACAAAGAATATATTAAAAAATGCTGATCTGATTGTTATTGCTTTTAGAAATAAAGACATAAATTTAGTTCGTAGTATATTTGGTAAAAAATTTGCATTTGCGCCAGTTATATTTATTTCATGGATTTGGTTTGGGTGGATTATCAAGGAGAAAATATTATTCTAGATAATGAAAAAGGACAGGGGACAGTAGAGTACATACTATTACTTATTGTTCTTGCAAGCCTAACAAACTTTATAATTAAATCATCCGTGATGAAAGACTTTCTCGGAAATGGTAATGGTATGTATGAACAGATGGCAAGAATTATTGAGTTCTCGTATCGATACGGGCATAATGAAAATATAGATAATTATTCTAATGATTATAACGATATTGAGCTTCAAAGTTATAGGAATGAAAATGGTAACTCACGGTTCTTTGGACCAACATCCACATATGATCAATAATAAAAAAGGTCAATCTACAGTTGAGTTCTTAAGTTGTATAACAATTGCATTTGCATTTATTTTCTTTTTTATGAAACAGGCGCTAAATTATACCAATGGATACCTCGTCCAGTATGCAACGTTTATGGCATCGAGAGCGTATCTTGTTACTGATAATAATAATGCAAATGCTCCGCAGGTTTTTAGTTACGCCGAGGGAATAGGGAAGCAAGTTTTTGAATCTTATTACATAACAAAATTTATGCCAAATTTTGATGGAGAGATCAGGTTCAATAGCCCCGCTGATAATGTCATCAAAGCTTTTGTTGGAGCCTATGCAACATATACAGATAGGTTATCATTTACTAAAACTGTTGGTGGAAAAATACCAATGGAATTTAGAAGTGAGTCTTTTCTAGGGAAAGAGCCAACAAGAACAGAATGTGCGAAAAGAACTTGTGATGCAATTTCGGCATCTGTAGGTAGCTGTAGTGATCACACAACACTTTTTGATAATGGATGTTAAGATGCTAAAGAAATATTTTGACATTTATAAAAATGAGGATGGACAGGCGATGTTCGAACTTGTCCTCTTTGTTCCAATCTTAATCTATCTTGGTGGATTGATTATGAATTTTGGTAACTCGATCAACGCTTCAATAAATCAACAAAAATTTACGCGAGGATATACTTATTATCTTTTAAATGGAAATTCCAATGGGTTAATTGAAAGAGACTTAAGACAACTCGCTAATTTAAATTTAGTGAGTGCGAACATTATCGGATGGAGATTTAAAGAAGAGGGAAGTGGTTCAGTGTCTTTTGGAGCTTACTATAGACTTCCTAATGTTCCATTTGCAGGTAGTGCTTCTGAGGATTGTTTGGAAAAATTTTCAGATAATCAAACTTCTTGTATCAAAATTTTCACTCTCTATGGAATATGTGGTGAAACCTATAGTCGCATGTCTACCGATAATACTTTTTTTCGAGTCGATTACCCAAGAAACTCTGTCGGATATTCATCTAAGTCTATTTGTGCCTTTAAATAGTTGTGAGTGGCCCTTTTTACCTAGTCAGCTAAGGTTCACTAAAATTTGATAAAATGCTAATGATAATAATATCTTAAATAAGGTTAGAAGATGAATACTAGAGCATTTACCTTAGCACTTGTGATAGCAATCTTTGCGATGTTTATGGTTCACACATACGTAGAAGATCAAAAAACTGAATTAGTAAAAAGATACGGCTCAATGACGTCTGTTATTGTTGCGAAAAAAGATATTGGAGAATATGAATTAATTGATGATTCAAAAGTAACAATAATTTCAGTACCTCAACGCTTCGTCTCGCCAGGAAGTTTTAAGACGATGAAAGAAGTAGAAAACACAATCGCAACTGTTCCTATTTTAAAAGATGAACAAATTACAAAGCCAAGGATAACTTATCCTGGAGAGAGCACTGGTTTATCAAGAGAAGTTTCTGTAAATAAGAGAGCGGTTTCGATAACTGTTTCTGACCAAACATCAGTATCAAAACTCATCAAACCAGGTGATCGCGTAGATGTTCTTGCTGCTATCGATTACTCCGGCCGAAGAGATCGACAAAAGATTATGACGATTTTACAAGACGTAAGAGTATTGTCTACAGGAAGAAATATCTCAAATAATTTACCAGTTATCGGTGTACAAACTCCCAAAGTAATTAAACAGATGAAGTTAAATACATACAGTAATTACAACTCTGTAACATTAGAGCTTGATCCTTTTGAAGTACAAAAATTAATTTGGCTTTATCAGTATGGTGAAAGTACTCCTTATCTAATTTTAAGAAATATTAATGATAAAGAAAAAGTTCGAATTGAAGGAACAAGGCTTTATGACATCCTAGGTGAGAAAGACCAGGTTGAAGCTAAGAAATTCTTTCAAGATAAATACGAGAAAAGATGATTAATAAAAATACAGTAAAAATATTTCTTTTGTTTCTTTTTTGCCTGAATGGGATAGCGCAAGTTAACCCAAGGGAAGAGCGAATTGAAATATTTATGGGGATAGATAAAGTTATTCGACTTGATTTTGTACCGACAACGATTAAAGAGATCGCAGATAATACAGTTGTCGACATGACTTTTGTTCCTCAAAAAAGAGAGATTACAATAAAGGGCTTAAAGCCAGGTGTCTCATCAATATCAGTGCGAAATGATGCAACAAAAGATATCGCAATACGATACTTTGTAACAGTAACTGCCACGGAAAAGACAAAGGTTATTAATGAATTAAAAGACTTCTTTAGTGATATTGAGGGCGTTGAGGTCGGAATAAAAGGCGGCAAGGTTTTTGTTGGAGGACGTCTTGTTGTCCCAAGTGATATTGGTAAAGTTGTTCTCTTTCTCGATGACTATAAAGATGTTTTAAATCTTCTCGAAGTCTCTCCTCAGACATATCAAATAATTGCAAAAGAGATGCAAGAAGGGATGAGAAGAAATAATCTTAAAGATGTAACTGTCCGCTTTTTTAATAATTCATATATCCTTGAAGGGATCGTTGGTTCTGAAAAAGAAAAAGAACTCGCGACAAAAATTGGAATTACTTATCTGCCAGACAGAATTGAGAGTTTAGCAAGAAGGACTGACTCGGTCCAAAAGCTAGAGCAAGAAATTATTAAAAATTTTATTGTCGTCAATGAAACTGAACCACCGCCAAAACCTGTTAAAATGATTAAGTTTACGGCACAGTTCGTTGAGTTAACAAAAGACTATAACAAAGTATTTGGTTTTAAATGGAATCCAACTCTTGGTGGAGAAGGTGGAAGCATTTCATTTGGGCGAACATCTTCGGGGGGCGTATCAACAAGCTCTGATGGAACATTGTCCGGGACAATTTCACAACTATTTCCAAAGTTAAATTCTGCAAAAGCTGCAGGGTATGCAAGAATTGTTCAGTCCGGAATGATTATTGCTAAAGATAACGAGAATGGGACGATAACAAGAAAGACAAAGAAGAATACAACATTAGGTACTGGAGAGTTTCAACAACCGACATCAATTGATGCAGGTTTTGATTTAAAGCTTAAGGGTACAATCATGCCTGAAGAAAAAGTAAATATCGAAATTTCTCTCGGAGTTAGTTTTGGTTCCGGAACAGATGTTTTAGAGAATACAATCAATACGATTATAATTGTAAAAACAAGAGAGTCTGCTGTCGTTGGTGGAGTTTCATCTACTAAATCTTCTACTCAATATGATAAAGATCCTCCTGGTGGAGCAGATACTGTTGAAGCAGGTTCTGGTTTTCCGTTGTTCTCCTTCATAAAATCAAAGTCATTGTCCCGTAGTAAGGAGCAATTTGTTGTATTTATTACACCAGAGATTATTGATAGTGCATCAGCTGGTTCAGAAGAAATTAAACGAAAGTTTAGGAAGAGGGGTCCTTAATGGCCGAAGGTCACATAATAACAGTTATCGGTGCTAAAGGCGGGGTTGGGAAATCTCAAGTCGCTGCAAACCTTGCTTTTTCACTTGTTGCTGAATCTCGAGGAAAAACTCTTCTTTTAGATTTTGATCAAAGAGCAAGTGGCGATCAAAATTTAATTACAGGGATTAAGTCGAAAAAAAATATGAAAGATCTTTTTGCTTTTAGCGGAAATATCGATCCTCGCACTATAGCACCTTTTTTAAATCCACATCCAGCAGGTGTGAATTATATCGGCTTGCCCAATGACCCAGCAGTGACTGATGGATTAGATCCAGATGCAGCTGGAAAATATTTAAAAGCATTTTCATCACTTTTTCCAATTACAGTGATTGACGGGGGAAGTGAATTAAGTCCTTTAACTCTAAAAGCTTTAGAGTACTCGACAATGATTTTAATCGTTGTAACGCCAGACTTGTTAGTACTTAATCAAACGAAGAGAATGATTTCTGATTTAGTAACAATGATGTTCCCGAAAGAGATGATACATTTTGTAATGAATCAGGCTCAAAAAGGTCATCCTGTTACACCCGATGTTGTTTCTAAAACTCTCGGACGACCATTACTTGGAACAATCGTAAAAGATGATCAAACTTGTGCAATGGCCCTGAATCAAAGAAAGCCTGCTCTCGTCGCACTTAAAAATAGTAACTTCTCGAAAGGAATAACTGAAGTAGCAAGAAAGATTATTCAATCTAATATCTTAAAGCAACTTTCAACACTAAATAGACCAAGTGGTGTAACAACTAATAAGACAGGTTCTGATGCCTCGGGAGCGACAGCTTCTAAGGGAACAGCAAATGCATGGCGAGATCTAAAAATTAGGATACATAAGAGTTTGGTTGAGGAGATGGATCTCGGTGATGATGATAAAAATGATCCGAAAGCCAAAATTATTCTAAAAGAAAAAACAAAGAAGCTTGTTGTTGATTTGCTCGGAAAAGAGGATACGAAAGGCATATTAAATTCACGAGAAGATATGAATGCGATCGTTAAAGAAATTATCGATGAGGCATTAGGACTTGGTCCTTTGGAAGATCTTTTATCAGATAAAACGGTATCTGAAATTATGGTTGTTGGACCTGATAAAATATATTTTGAGAAAAGTGGGAAAATTAGAAAGTCTGAAGTTATATTTACAAATGATCGTCAGGTTCTCAATGTTATTGAAAGAATCGTTGCGCCGATTGGAAGACGAATTGATGAAAAAACACCATACGTAGATGCTAGACTCCATGATGGATCAAGAGTTCATGCCATTATTCCTCCATCTGCTATCGATGGATGTTGTATCACAATTAGAAAATTTCCTGAGGAGCGCCTTACTTATAAAGACCTCGTCAAGTTTGGATCCATGACACAGAATATGGCAGATTTTTTAAGAATTGCTGTTGAAGGTCACCGAAATATAATTGTCTCTGGTGGTACCGGTTCAGGTAAGACAACTTTGATTAATGTTCTAGGAAGTTTTATTCAGGCAAATGAACGTATCATTACTTGTGAAGATTCAGCTGAGCTTAATTTTCCTCAAGATCACGTGGTTAGGCTTGAAACAAGACCACCATCACTTGAGGGAGATGGTGAAATTGATATTCGCTTATTAGTTAAGCAGTGTCTAAGAATGAGACCGGACAGAATTGTTGTGGGTGAGTGTCGTGGTGGTGAAACACTTGATATGTTACAAGCAATGGGAACTGGACACGATGGCTCCTTAACAACGGTTCACTCAAATAATCCTCGAGAGTGTATCGGGCGTATCGAAACACTTGTGCAATATGCGGGAGCAGGGCTTACTCCAAAAGCGATTAGAGAAATGATTGCTTCAGCCGTTCATTTAATTATACAGCAACAGAGATTAGATGATGGATCAAGACGTATTACACACATCACTGAAATAGGTGGGATACAAGGAGAGGTTGTTACATTGCAAGATATCTTTCTCTATGTCCAAAAAGGAATTGATAAATCTGGAAAAATTGTTGGAGAATATCAGGCCACTGGTTTTATTCCTAAGTTTATCGAGACTTTAGAAAAGAAGGGATACAATGTTCCTCGAGGGCTTTTTAGTAATACATCTCAGGCTTCTCAACCACCACAAGCGGCGAGACCGCCAGCACCAAGCGGTACAAGACCAGGACAACCACCTGGGAACCGTCCTCAAAGACCAACTGGGAAACCAGTGAAAAAGGAGTAAATGAGTTATGTCATTTTTTCTTAGCCTTATTGGTTTTAACGGTCTCGTAATTCTTATTGGAGTAGTTCTTTTTGCATTTTGCTATAAGTACTCGGTCGGTATTTTCGATTTCATCGAAAAACAAACGATGGGAACAAGAACATATATTCTAGAGAAATTAGATCTTCTCTTCATTGAGATTGCCCCAGAAAAAATAACATATGGGCTACTTGGATTATCATTTGGTTCAGCAGCGATAATAATTATTATCTTCGGTTTGCTTGGCAAATGGGTATTAGGCTTTGTTCTCGGAATAATCTTTGCGTTTATTGGGTTTAAATTACCGAGACCAATTATTAATTACTTCGTTGCAAAGAGGGTTAAGGAATACGAATTACAAATGGTTGATGGCCTTACTCTTTTAGCAAATGGGTTACGTGCAGGATTGAGTGTCCCTCAGTCAATTGGGATGGTCGTTGATGAAATGCCGGCACCATTATCACAAGAGTTTAATGTCATGTTACAGCAAAATAGAATTGGTGTTCCTTTGGAAGAGTGTTTCGAGAATTTGGCGAAACGTGTCCCTACTCAGGATAACGATATGTTCGTTAGTTCCGTTAATATATTAAGGGAAACAGGGGGAAATCTTGCAGAGGTTTTTGATACAATTGTTGATGTTATTAGAGAACGTGTAAGATTAAAACAGAAGATCGACACTGCAACGGCACAAGGACGTTTTCAGGGTATGATTATGGCCGCAATGCCATACGGAATACTGATTATGTATGGCTCCAGTGATCCTGAGGCAATAGAGAGAATGTTTAGCCATCCTGTGGGAATTCTACTCTTTATCGTGGCTACAGTACTAGATATTGTTGGAACCATGGTAATTTTTAAAATTGTTCAAATTAAAGATTAAGGTTTTTTTAGACTTTCCCGATAAGTGAACAGAGAACTCGAAAAGTCATACGAAAGGATAGAGAGTGATGAAGAATTTTAAATTTTTTGTACTATTATGTATTTTTGCATCAAGCGCATTTGCAGGCGTTAATCTAAAGAATGGTAACTTCCATATCACTTATACGGATATTGTTGTACCAGGTGGTGGGCATGATCTCATTATTGAGAGAACCTATAACTCAAGATCACCCGATAAAGGTTGGTTTGGTTTTGGATGGGGATCTGACTATGAGACATATTTGAATGTATCGGCGGATGGTTCTGTTGTGATACACGAAAATGGATCTGGAGCTAAAACAAGATTTGTACCGAATAAGTCTGTTGATGCTGAAGCTGCTGCAAAGAAAATTATCGATGCAATGAGAAAAAAGAATTCGATTTCTGAAACTGTTGCAAGTTCATTGATTACAAAACTGACAAATGATGCAGAATTAAGACAAGCCTATGCAAAGAGATTTGATGTTTCTGCAAAATTAGCTGTTGGTTCAGAATTGTATTCAAATGAAAGAGGTCTTCAGAAAGTTGTTAAGACTAAAGATGGATACTCTAGAAAATATAATGATGGTAAGGAGCATTTGTTCAACGACGATGGTAAGCTTACTAAAATTACAGATAAAAATGGATACGTTGTAGACCTAAACTATTCAGGAAATAACCTTAAATCTATTAAAGATTCAATGGCAAAACAAATATTCTTTCAGTGGTACCCAGATGGAAAAATTAAATCTGTAGAATCTGGTGCTGGAAAGAAAACAGAGTACGTTTACAAAGAAGACGATTTAATCGAAGCAAAAGATATTGCTGGAAATGTTTTTAAGTACGACTATGATCACAATCATAATATGCTTGCTATCAATTACAAAGATGGTTCAGCAATGAAGATTAAGTATACAAAGAAAACACAATTCGTTGAAGAAGTTACAAAGAAAAATGGTGAGTCAGTTGCTTATCAATATGAATCTAATCCAAAGAACCCAGAGTTTCATTACTGGACACTAGTTACTAAGAAAAACCCTGGTGGGAAAGATGTAACAAACCGTTATGAGTATGAAATTAAGAGAAAGCCAGATGGATCACATTATACTTACAGAATTTTAACTGTCGTAAATAATGTTTCTACTGAGACTATCTATACTGAGTGTTGTTCATTACCTAAGCAAATCAAAAGAGGTAACTTCGTTACAAATTTTGAATATAATAGCAAAGGGCTTCTTGTTAAGAAAAATTCTTCAAGAGGAGACTATGTTGAACTTAAGTATCACCCAGAGTTTAACAAGATTACAAATGTGTCGAATAATAATGGTTGGACTAAATTTGAATATGATAAGAAAGGTAATTTGAAAAGAGCTGAGAATTCAAAAAATATGTCAGTACTTTTAACTTATGATTCAAAAGGTCGAATTTCAAATATGTACGACTTTGATAAATCAACAAACAAAAAGCGTGAATTGAGCTTTATTTATAATGCTCAAGGAAAGCCTGTTGAGATTTCAATGAAGAACATCGGAAAAATTAATGTTAAATACGATAACTACGGTGAAATTCTAAAGGTAGAATCGAAAGCAGGGCATAAAATGGCATTACAGGTAACGCAAGCATTTCAGTCATTATTATCGATTGTTAAGCCTGCAGGTGTTAACTTAAATATGTAGTGACAACTTTCAGTGGCAGGTTAAGACCCTGAAAAGCTGAAATACTAAGTGATTGTTGGTGATTAACCATTATATGATAAAATACCCTCTATAGGAGATCGAAATGAAGAAAATACTATTGCTACTAACGATATTAAGCTCATTAAATATTACTCTTGCTTCTGACGTAAGCGAGGCGAGCAAAGTGGTGCAGATAGCTGTACAAATATCTCAGGTTGTAAGGATGGTACTTGTAAGTCAACTACAGCGACAGATACGACCACAGAAAGTGCTGGAACAAGTACCTCAACAAAGAAATAACTTTTGTTAAAATTTATTTTAAATAATTAAGCCCGATAATATCGGGCTTTTTTTTTTGTCAATTAATCTAGCTAAATCTGTAAAAATAATATTCAGTGACTAAAAAATATACAGAATTACTCTCTCTTCTTGATGGTAAGTATCTAAAATCACTTTCTCTAGAAGTGAAATCATTTGGCATGGTCTGTGCAATATAAATAACAAACAACCTAACATTAATATCAGGGGGATATGATGAAAGCTTTAATTTTAACAATCTTAGTAGTATGTAGTGTATCAAATGTATTTGCATTAGATGAGAAATCTGATGTTAGTTGCGAAAAAACAGTTCATGATAGTGCATATCAGGAACAGCTTCCGTCTTCTGGAGATGTAAGAACAGCTGAGCCTGCCAAAAGCGAAAATGGAAGATCAAAGTAAGAATATACTGGGCCACTTCTGTGGCCCTTTTTTATTTCCTCAAATTTGTAATTACCCTATACTTTAAGAAAAGAATTAGGGGATCCCATGCAAGACATTACTCAGTATTACCAACAAGTTATTTCGGCGAGAAATAATTTGAAAGACACTAGTAAGAGAAAAATAGTTCTATTAAAACTAAAACAAACAATACAAGAATTAAGCGAAGATATTGCCAATGCTTTAAAGCTCGATCTCGGAAAGTGTGAATTTGAATCTTATTTATCAGAAATTGACTTTGTAATTCATGAAATTGATGTTGCCCTTAAAAATATAAATAAGTGGAGAAAGCCAAAGAAGGTCAAGTCCTCTCTTACGTTCTTTCCTGTTAAAAGCTATATCGTGCCTGAGCCTTATGGGACTGTGCTGATTATAGGTCCATGGAACTATCCATTTCAACTTGTTCTTGCTCCTCTCATTGGAGCGTTAGCAGCTGGAAATACAGCTATTATTAAGCCTTCTGAGCTTGCTCCAAATACATCTAAGGTAATTTCCCGCTTAATAGAGAAGGCATTTGCGATTGGTGGTGAAGTTAAATGTATCGAAGGTGGGATTCCAGAAACGACAGAACTGCTTAATTTAAAGTTTGACTATATTTTCTACACTGGAAATGATGTTGTTGGCCGAATCATTATGGAGAAGGCATCTAAGTTTTTGACTCCATTAACACTTGAACTTGGTGGAAAGAGCCCATGTCTTGTTTTTACAGATAAATTAAATCTTGCCGCTAAAAGGATTGTGTGGGGAAAGTTCTTTAACGCTGGTCAAACTTGTGTAGCCCCAGATTATATTCTTATTGAAGAAAAATCACGTGATCTTTTTATTGCTGAAATGAAGAAGTGGATAAACTATTTTTACACTACAGATGTTGTTCAAAGTCCAAATTATGGAAGAATAATTAATGAAAGACACTTTGATCGTCTTAGTAAATACATTGAAGAAAGTTCAATCTTGATCGGGGGAGATTCAGATAGAAGTACACTTTTTATCGAACCAACAGTTGTCGAGGGGAACCGTGAATCCCTTGTAATGAAAGAAGAAATATTTGGCCCTATTTTACCTGTTTTGGTTGTAGATAACTATGAAGCTGCAAAAAATTATGTTTTGAACCATGATAAGCCACTCGCGAGTTATGGTTTTTTTGATACTGATTCATGTAAGGATGATTTTGTTAGTGATATTTCTTCCGGTGGAATGGTTATCAATGATACTTTAATACACCTCTCGAATGAGAAACTACCATTTGGTGGAGTTGGTGAAAGTGGTATGGGTGCTTATCACGGTGAATACTCGTTTGATTTGTTTAGCCATAAGAAATCAGTAATGAAGAGAAGCTTTTTATTTGAAAACTCTTTGAGATATCCTCCATATGAGGGAAAACTCAGTCTGATTCGCAACATCATGAAGTATCTATAAATGGCATTAGTTAGTGTTATTATTCCTACCTATAACCGAGCAGTCTTCGTACTTAAGGCCATCGAATCAGTATTAGCACAAACATTTACTGATTATGAGATAATCGTTGTTGATGATGGTTCAACTGATAACACTGACCAGCAAGTTGCCAATTTAGTGAAATCAAATGAAAAAGTTCGCTATTATAAAATTGTAAATCAAGGCGTTAGTTTTGCTCGAAATTTTGGAGTTGACCAAAGTCGTGGTGAATGGCTAGCGTTTCTTGATTCTGATGATCAATGGTTACCAAAGAAATTAGAGAAGCAGGTACTAGAAGTCACAAATAATAATTTCATCGATATTATCTATACCGATGAAAAATGGATACGAAACGGAAAGTTTGTTAATAAGAAAAAATATCAGGGTAAGTATAGTGGAGACATTTTTAAAGAATGTCTTGCCTCTTGCTTTATTGGTCCTTCAACAGTGATGATGAGGCGTTCATTACTTGATAAATATTCGCGTTTTAATATTTCTTATCCCGTTTGTGAAGATTACGATCTTTGGCTAAAAATTTCTCTTCATCATGAGGTCTATCTCGTTGATGAGCCATTAGTTGAAAAACATGGGGGACATGATGATCAGCTATCAACAAGATTTTTTGCAATGGACTTCTGGCGTATACGATCCATATGTGACTTACTTGATGACTTCAAAATTCCTAGAGAAAAGAAGAAGTGGGCATTAGAAAGTTTAATAGAAAAATCAAATATTCTTTTGGCCGGTTACGAGAAACATGGGAGATTTGAGGAAGCAGATGAGCTAAAAAAAATGATCGAGTTAAAAATAAAAGGCCCCTAAGGGCCATCATTATTTTACGCAGTAATAAGAATATACTTTTTCATTTATTGAATGTGGAGATCTTACCGGACTTGGATTCATAAGTCCTGGGTGATATACCATACCGCCACTAATCGCCCAAACGCTTTTACCAATTGATACACCTCCATTCCAGTCACCATAAGCATCAATTGCCTCAAGTTCGTTCGCAGAAGGTAGTCGTGCTTGTTTATTCTTACAGGCATTCTCAGCTTGTCTCATACTTGTCGCTTTTCCTACTGATCCATTATGTGTTCCTACAAGTTTAAGATTGTAGCCATTAACGTAGATAGTATTAGGAAACTTAGTCCCTTGAAAGTCTTCAAAAATTCTTGATGCAATTTGTGACATCACAACACTTGGGGCGCCAATACCTTGGTAAGATGTCGTCATTCCATTCTTGTCTACCATTGTAAGAGTTACTTGAATATTTCCTTTACAGTTTGGTGCAAAAGAATAGGTTCCGTAGGCGATGTAGTCAACGAGTGAAGATGAGTTCGGTGGTAAGTATCCTGTTCTTCTATCGTTTGAAGCATTATTGATAATTCTTCTAATATCGTTCATGTGACGAAAACTAAATTTTCTATCCGATACTGGAAAACTTCTATAATAACCATCAAGATAAGCTTTCAATGTATTCTCTAAAGTTACATCGAGATACTTATACTGAGTTGCAATACGTAAGTTTTTGTCATACATGGCATCAAAGGTTTGAAGCATCTGTAAAGCCTCCTTACCCTTTGCTCCAGCTTGCATAAGATCAGAAGCTAAACCGACCATTTCGTCCATATATTCTGAGCGGGTTTGTGAATAAGCTTGCTTGTAAGCACAGAGATCAGCACCTCTTATAAATGGAATCGACGCCCACATTGTTTGTCCTTTCGCTTGGGCGAATGAAGATAGAGCTATAAGGGCGATAAGTATTTTAACAACTTTCATTTCTACTCCTATGAGATATTTTTCTAATTTAACTTAAACTAGGAAGCGAACGTATTAAATTGAAAACAATACAGAGCTGTCTAAACTTTAGACACTGTATAATTTAAGTTCATTGTGTTGATTGTAAGTTGTTGAATACTTGTATGAACTGTTGGCACGAACAATGCAGTATAAATAATAATAACAATACGGGGGTTTAGCATGAAAAAATTATTACTAGCACTTTTACTTACAGTTAATGTATTTGCAATAAGCGAGTCAAACACTGATCAAGGTAACGACACACAATGTCTGCACAAGGGATTCTATAAAGAGATGGCCGAAATTGATCAAATGCTTGCTGATAGTAACAAGAGTGAATCTAAAACAATTGAATCTTCGGCAATAAGACGCTAATTGCTTTGTTTCAAGATATTTAAGATGGCTTCTTTTTCCTCTTTTGTGTAATCATCTTTAGGAAGTTTTTCTTCGAGAGATTTTTTTACACCGGAAAGGTTTGTGAAAACCTTATCTTGTGGAGCAGAAGTATTATTAAATAATTTCTTTGTGACTTCTTTAGTTTCTTTAATTCCGTTATTAAAAACCCCTTTCACGGAACTAAAAACTTTTGAAGTCATCGGCTTAGCAAATTTATCAAGATAGCTAAAAACCTGCTCATTCTCTCCGACTGGAATACTTAAAATTAAAAAAGATAGACAAAAATAGAATGTGAATTTGATAATGAACATTAGCTATTCTCTTTGACGATATCAGCCTCAATCTTTTCAACTGACTTTATTAAATCTTGTTCGGTAAACGGTTTAGAAAGATAATCTACCGCTCCATTAGAAATAGATTCGATGACAACACTTTCCATATCTAAAGTGGACATCATAATTATCTTTGGCTCTTTTATATTATCTCTGATGTGGTTTGCTAGTTCGATCCCACTAATTCCAGGCATGACAACATCGAGTAGAAATACATTTGCTTTTGTATTGAAAGCTTGTTGCATGGCCTCTTCTGCTGTTGCAGATTCCCCAACAACATTGAAGCTATTGGCCTCAAGAATTGATACGATTGTTCTTCGAGATAAGTCTGAATCATCTACAACTAGAATCCTGACTAAATCACTTCTTTTTGCTTTATTTATATTTTCTACAGTCATAAGGTAATTGTAATATTAAAAAAGATAAAAAAAAAGGGGTCTCTTATGGACCCCCTTTCATTTTATGCAGCCACTGGTGGCAAGTCTGAATCTTTCTTTATTGGCTTTTTTGCCACATACTCTCTCTTGTGTTGCTCTTTCTTGTATTCTTTCCAGTCTACAAGGGCAATATCAAGAACTTCATCAATTGTTTTAACTGCAATGAAGTTAAGTTTCTTTCTAAATTCTGCAGGAATATCTTCAAGGTCTTTCTTGTTTTTCCAAGGAATAACAATTGTCCCGATTCCCATTCTCATTGCAGCTAATGCTTTTTCTTTTAATCCACCGATTGGAAGAACTTTTCCTGTCAGCGTGATCTCTCCTGTCATTGCAACATCTTTACTAACTGGAACACCAGTACAAAGTGAAACAAGGGCAGTCGCCAGAGTTATACCAGCACTTGGACCATCTTTTGGAGTCGCCCCTGCTGGTAAGTGAACATGGAATTCTTGTGTTTCAAACATTGAATCATCAATTCCTAGGTATTCAGCTCTACTTCTAATATAACCAATCGCTGTTTGGGCAGATTCTTTCATGACATCGCCAAGTTGACCTGTCAGAGTTAATCCTCTTCCTTTCATCTTAGTTGTTTCAATATAAAGAACTTCTCCACCGTGTGATGTCCAAGCTAGTCCAGTTGAAACACCGATTTCATCTGTTTCTTTATGATCATCTCGCGTGAAAATTGGTGGGCCAAGATATTTAAATACAGTGTCTTTAACAATATGTGTTTTAGACATATCGCCCTTAGCAATTTTCATTGCTACTTTTCTGCAAAGAGCACCAATTCTTCTTTCTAAATTTCTAAGTCCTGCTTCTGAAGTGTAATGCTCGATAACACTTGCAACACCTTCATCAGTAAACTCTACATGATCGTTAGTAATACCATTTTCATCCATTTGTTTAGGGATGATATATCTCTTACTAATTTCAACTTTTTCTTCTCTTGTGTATCCAGATAGGTTGATAATTTCCATACGATCTCTAAGTGGACCAGGAATGTTTTCTAACATATTTGAAGTCGCGATAAACATAACATTTGAAAGATCAAAAGGTACGTTGAGATAATGATCTCTAAACTCGACATTTTGCTCTGGATCTAATACTTCAAGTAGTGCTGAAGAAGGATCACCTTTATAATCACTTGAAAGTTTGTCAATCTCATCAAGTAGAACAACTGGATTGTTTGTCTTAGCTTGCTTCATTGCTTGAATGAATCGACCAGGCATTGCCCCAACGTAAGTTCTTCTGTGTCCTCTAATTTCAGCTTCATCTTTTAGACCACCAAGTGAAATTCTAACGAATTCTCTACCTGTTGCTCTTGCAATTGACTTACCAAGTGAAGTCTTTCCAACTCCTGGAGGTCCTTGAAAGCAAAGGATTGGTCCCTTCATGCTCTTTCCCTTTAACTGTCTAACAGCAAGGTGCTCGAGGATTCTTTCCTTTATTTTCATAAGATCAAAATGATCTTCATCAAGAATTTCTAGAGATGCATCAAGATCAATATGTTCATCTGATGAAACGCCCCATGGTAAATCACTCATCCACTCAAGATATGTTCTTGTGATCGTTGACTCCGAAGAATCTGGGTGCATTTTTTCCAGTCGAACTAGTTGCTTAAGAGTTTCTTTTTCAACCTCTTCTGGCATCTTCGCTTCTTTAATTTTCTTTCTAAATTCTCCGAACTCGTCTTCTGGTTCAGTAGAACCTTCATCACCAAGCTCAGACTTGATTGCCTTAATTTGTTCTCTAAGGAAGTATTCCTTTTGAGTCTTAGACATTTCACCTTTTGCAGCATGTTTAATTTTTTGTTGCATCGATAAAATTTCAAGTTCTCTATTTAAAATTTCACTAATTCTATGTAGTCTTTCAATCGGATCTAATGTTTCAAGAATAACTTGTGCTTCGCTTACATGGAGGTTTAAGTTAGAAGCAACGAGATCGGCCAGCCTTCCTGGGTCAGTTATATCTTCAAGTACCATTAAGATATCTGGAGATAAAACTCTACCAAGTTGAATAACTTTTTCGAGTAGTTCTTTAATTGTTCTCATGAGAGCATTAGTTGCAACATTCTCTTGCTCAACTTCCATATCTTCGATTTTTGCAATCTTAGTTATGAAGTATGGATCTTGTTGTGAATAATCCATAATACGAGCTTTAGATAAACCTTGTACAAGAATTTTAATTCTTCCATCAGGAAGTTTTCTCATCCTCATAATCATCGCAACAGTTCCTAGTTCAAAAATTTCACTTGGATCTGGATGTTCTGCAACAATATCCTTTTGACTTGATAATAAGATCAATCTGTCAGTATGGTTGATTGCATGATCAACTGCTTTTATTGAAGCCTCTCTCCCAACAAATAGCGGCAGAATCATGAACGGGTAAATGACAAGATCTCTTATCGGAAGAAGTGGTAGTTCGTCCTTAAATTCGATGTTATCACCCTCGTAGTTTGTCACCATAATATTTCCTCCACTGGCGTGCGCGAATAAACGCAACTTACAGGTATAACATCGGGTTATATTTCAAACACTTTAAAGATATTTTGAATAAAATTCGCTTTTTATGTGCTTAAATTAATTGAATTCTTTGGTCGAATTTAGTTAAAATGCTGTAATTGCAGTATTCATCATGTTTTAATGAATATGGATATTTTTTAACAATGAAAAGTGGAGTAAATATGTCAGGAAAAATGTCGCTGGTAGTTCTTGCCGCGGGTAAGGGAACAAGATTAAAAATGGATTTTCCTAAACCTCTAGCTCCACTCCACAAAAGGACCTTGATCGATTATGTTATCGATTCACTCGATAATCTCGGCGATTTTAATTTCATTGTTGGTCATCAAAATGAATTAGTCGAAGCACATATTAAAAAGAATTTCACTTCAAGAAACTCTCTTAATTTCGTCGAACAAAAAGAACAGTTGGGTACAGGACACGCTGTGAGAACTTACTTTGAAGGTTCAAAAAATGCAGACGCATATGAGTATACGCTAGTTACTTGTGCAGATACTCCACTTTTAACAAAAGACATTTTTGAAAAACTTCTTGCTGAAATTCAAAAGGGACATGATGGAGTTTGTGCAACTTTTAAAACAAAGAATCCATTTGGCTATGGAAGAATAAAAAGATACGACAAAGGTTTTGAAATCGTCGAACAAAAAGATGGAAACCCTGATGAACTAAAAATTAATGAAGTAAACTCTGGTGTCTACATTTTTAAGACAAACTATCTAAAAGAGCATGTTTTTGGACTTTCAAGTGATAATAAAGCAGGTGAGTTCTACTTAACAGATACGTTTAAACGTAAAGCAAATGTGGTTCCTGTTCTATTTGAAGATGAGAAAAAATTTATTGGAGTGAATGACCTTTATCAATTAGCAAAAGCTGAAAGAACTCTTATTCAAGGCAATATTTTTTACCTTCTATCTGAAGCAGGAGTACGTATTTTAGATCCTTCTCACACATATATTTATTCAAGAAATATTGGCAGACAGACATTGATCCATCCAAATGTAACGATTGATGAAAACTGCGTGATTGGATCTGGAGTGACTATTGAGCCAGGCTGTTTTTTAGAAAATGCCGTCATCGAAGATGGAGCCCACATTAAGGCCAATACATATATTACGGATTCAATTGTTCGCAAAAAAGCTAAGGTTGGACCAATGGCTCACCTAAGACCAGGAAGTGATATTGGTGAAGGTTCAAAACTTGGGAACTTTGTTGAGATTAAAAAGTCGATCATTGGGAAAAATACATCAATCTCTCATCTAAGCTATGTTGGAGATGCCGAAATTGGAAATGAAGTAAACCTTGGTTGTGGCTTTATTACATGTAATTACGATGGGGCCAATAAGCATAAGACAATTATTGGCGATGGCTCTTTTATTGGTTCAGACTCTCAAATGATCGCTCCGATTGAAATCGGTAAGGAATGCTATGTAGCGTCAGGCTCGACTATCAATAAGTCGATGAAAGATGGCTCATTTGCAATTGCTAGAGGGCGTCAAGAAACCAAAGAAGGAATGGCGCGCAAATTCATCAAAAAGAAGTCCTAGACGAGCTTTAATTGGCAAAATCATACCTAGAATGATATCTTTCCCTGATTAAATTATTAATTTTTTAAGGGAAAGATTATGTGCGGAATCGTAGGCCACCTTGGTCCTCAAAACTCAGTTGATGTAGTTCTCGAAGGTCTTAAAAGACTAGAATATCGTGGATATGATTCGGCTGGTGTTTCATTCATTTCATCAAATAACGAATTAAAAATATATAAGAAGTCTGGAAAAATCCAAAATCTTATCGATGATCTTGAGGATAAAGAGATTCACGCAAGATCTTGTATTGGTCACACTCGTTGGGCCACTCACGGTGGTGTAACTGACACAAATGCACACCCTCATGTTAATGAAGAAATGGGAATTGCTCTTGTTCACAACGGAATCATTGAAAATGCTAGTGAACTAAAAAAATATTTACTAGAGCATGGTATTGAGATGAAATCAGAAACAGACTCAGAAGCTTTTCTAGGTCTACTAATGTACAACACAAAGAAAGGACTTTCCCATAAAGATGCTGTAATTGAGTCTTTTGCAAAAATTAAAGGCTTTTCTGCTTTTGTTGTGTTGTTTAAAGATACGGCAGAAATCTTTGCCGTAAAAAGAGGAGCACCTCTTGTTTGTGGAATGCATGAAGTAAACTCAGAAGTTCTAGTATCTTCAGATCCATACGCACTAGCAGGTGTTGCAAATAAACTTTACTTTCCTGAAGATGAAGTTCTTTGTCATTTAAGTGTCGCAAATCAAAACTTGTTAAACTTCTATGAATTAAATGGGGAAAAGTCTAAAAGATATTTAGCAAAGAAACAATCGATGGATCATGATCCCGCTTCAAAAGGTGATTTTGAACATTTCATGCTAAAAGAAATTTACGAACAACCAGAACTAATCAGATCCCTTACGCAATTCTATTTTCAAGGAGAAGGGAAAGAAAGTCTTGAGGCAGCGACTAAGCTTCCAAGAAAATCTCTACATATTACTGCGTGTGGAACAGCTTATTACGCTGGTCTTGTCATTCGTGACTTTTTTGAAAAAATTAATCGAATTCCATGTATGCCTGAGCTTGCAAGTGAATTTAGATATCGCGATCCTCTCTTAAATCAAGATGAGTTAGCTGTATTTATTTCTCAATCTGGTGAAACAGCTGACACTTTAGCAGCACAAGGACTTTGTAATGAAAATAATTTAAAAACACTTTCAATCGTCAACGTTGAAGGTTCGACTCTGTATCGTGACTGTGATGTAAATCTTCTCATTCGCGCAGGTGTAGAAATTGGTGTTGCTTCAACAAAAGCATTTACTCAACAAGTTCTAACAGGAAGAACTCTTTCTGCTGTTATTGCTAACGGTGGAGTTGATGATAAATTTAGAAATGAGCTCTCTGCAAAATATACTCTTCTTGCGAGTCGAATTGATGAACTACTCGATAATGCAGATGTGATAAAGCAAGTTGCTAGCGATATTTATAAGTATAAAGGATTCTTCTACACTGGTAGAGGAGTGTACTATCCAATCGCGCTAGAAGGGGCATTGAAACTTAAAGAAATTGCTTACGTCCATGCTGAAGGTTACGCCGCTGGAGAATTAAAGCACGGACCAATTGCACTTATTGACGAAGAAAAAGTTAACGTTGCATTAGTTGGACCAGAATTGTTTGAAAAAACTATTTCTAATATTCAAGAAATTAAAGCGAGAAAAGGTGTCATAGTTTCAATTGGACCAAAAGGTAATAAAGAACTTGAAGAGTTATCTGATCACTTTATACCTCTAAACTTTGATGGCCTAGAAGAATTAAGTCCTCTTTACATCAACGTTGTAAATCAACTCCTTGCTTACTATATTGCAAAGAACCTCGGTACAGATATCGATAAGCCAAGAAACTTAGCGAAGTCTGTGACGGTAGAATAGAGAGAAATGAATTTAAATCACTTAAACTTACAACAACGAGAAGCGGTTCAAAATATTAATGGGCCAATGATGATTCTTGCCGGAGCTGGCTCTGGTAAGACTCGTACACTAGTTTCTAGAATTTCTTATCTTCTTGAAGAGAAGAATATAAGTCCCTTTCAGCTTCTTGCTCTAACATTCTCTAATAAGGCCGCCAAAGAAATGCGTGATCGTATTGGCCGGGAAGTTAGTTGTG
>Ga0100385_1001850_pt1 | contig 20612 bp, 12 predicted proteins | sample CryGeymeta201509_FD_81543 | JGI IMG/M metagenome (GOLD analysis project Ga0100385, IMG submission 81543) | Groundwater microbial communities from Crystal Geyser aquifers in Utah, USA - Crystal Geyser metaG 2015-09 | ecosystem: Environmental > Aquatic > Deep subsurface > Groundwater | place: USA... | reverse complement strand
CGCTCGTCGTAGCGGTCATCGCCGCCTACGTTTCGATCGTGCGCCCGCGCGCCCGCGCGCTTGGGCGCTTCGGCGCCCGCGCGCCAATCACGCGATAGATGGACACATCTTCAGCCGCCGCGAAGGCCAAGGAGCGCGTGATGATGCATATGCTCGCACGCGACCACGCCGCCGCCTCGCAGCGCTGGCGAAGTGGCGACCACGACGTCCCATTCCCGCCGGGTACCTATCGCCCGCCCCTCGTTCGCGCAGCCTGAGCGATTCGCCAGGGCGGAGCGCCAACCCGTGGGAGACGTGCGCCCGGCGCGTCGCTGGGGCTCAAGAGGCAAGCCGGAGCCAGTCACACCATGGACACTGGCGGCCGCCCTCCACACCAAGAACGTCCTCCAGAGTGGGGCAAGGAAGGTGGGGCACCAAAACGTGCTGGAAGGTGGGGCGAAAGCCAGGGCAGGCACGCACCCTGCCACAATCTGTGTTGGAAGGTGGGGCGGTGGGAAGGTGGGGCGGGTACATCTTCAAGACGCCGCTGCGGGAGACGCGTGCGCAGCGTCTTGACTTGGAACTCTCAGTACGAGAGGCCGATGGCGCTTGACACGTTCCACTGCCTGGGGAGATCCGCAGGCATGGTGGAGTCCAAGGCGTGCGGCGACTTCAGGTCGAAGTGGAAAGTGCCGGCGATGGTCAGAGCTCGGAAGCGGAACTGGAGGCCGATGGCCAGGCGCATGCGCCGGGCGCGGATCTGGTCGAAGACCGCCGTGTCGTTGAAGTGGTTGCTCGAGGCGCTGCAGCGTAGTTCGCTGCCGCCCACAGGGGCCGGCCCATTCTCGGGCAGGCATTGGTCGAAGGCCGGCGTCGCACCTGGGTTCAGGTCGACGAGCTCGCTGTCAGCGACCATCCACATCAACTGGGCGCCGATCATGGGGGTCAGCGTCGCCTGGCTGGCGAGCACGAGGCCCTTGGAGACGATCAGATCGATGGACGGTACGGTGAGGTTGTACTGGCCGTCACCCGTCATCGTATGGACCGAGCCTCGCATCGCGATGTCGGGCACGATGGCCGGCAGACCATGGTCGAAGCCTTCGAGCAGCGACCACTTGATGGAGAGGCCCCACATCCACAGCGACGAGTGGAAGGGCTGACCAATGGCGGCGCCCAACTCGAAGCCGAAGGGCAGACCCTTGCGCACGTTGAGGCGCATCCAGGTGATGGTCGAATCGACGAAGCGGTTGCCGCCGAAGCCGGTCCCGGCGTCGCCTTCCGTGCCTTGATGCCAGTAGTCCTGGCTGTGGTCGATGCCGCTCGTGCCCGTCTCCAGGCCCAGGTAGAAGCCGCGGAAGCCGAGGGTTCGCGCGGGCGAGAGGATGGGAGGCGCGAGGGCGAAGCCCTGCTGGGAGATGAGTCGGCGCCAGTCGTCGTTGATCGCGCAGTAGCTCACCATGCCACGGCCGCTGGTCGTCGCCGGACAGACCATGCCATCAAGGTCCGGCGTGTTGCTGGCGCGGATGCGCAAGCGGGACAAGGCCAGGTCCATGGTGTCCGCGCTGGCGAGCCCCGAGGAGCCCAGCACGAGCACGAAGAGCGAGATGATGGCGAATTGGCGCTTCACGACAGGCATCCTCAAGGGCGTACGCTACCGGTTCCGCTCCCACGGCGTCAAGCCATGGAACGTTGGCGAGCCACCGGAAGTCCTGACAACTTGCCCGACGACGCCAGCGGTCTCAGGCTGCGACCATGCCCATGGGGCCCAAATTGCGTGCTGAGCCCTTGGCACGGCCATTTCATGTCGTGCTCGTGGAGCCCGAGATCCCGCCCAACACGGGTGCCGTGGCCCGGACCTGCGCCGCCACCGCCTCCGTGCTGCACCTGGTGGGCGAACTGGGCTTCTCCATCGACGAGCGAGCCGTGCGACGCGCCGGTCTCGACTATTGGCATCTGGTCGATCTGCGCACCCACACCGACGTGGACGCCTTCACTCGAGCCGAGCCCGAAGCGAGGTTGCATCTCTTCACTTCCTCGGCCCCTCGAAGCCACCTCGAGGCCGACTTCCGACCCGGAGACGCGCTGGTCTTCGGTCGCGAGTCCGTGGGCCTCGATGCGGTCACCCTGTCACGCGCGGATGCCCAGTGCTGGGCCATCCCGACCCTCGGCGGCGTGCGCAGCCTGAACCTCGCCACCAGCGTCTCCATCGTGGTCTACGAGGCGCTACGACGCGTTGGTGCGCTGGACCACATCTTCCTGGAGCCCGGCGCCGCATGAGTTTGACGCGTAAAATGTGCTGGAAGGTTCTGCGAACGCGTAAAATGTGCTGGAAGGTTGGGAGAATTCTCGGTTTGGGGCTGTGGATCTCGAGCCTCCAGGGTTTGAGCTCGGCCTGCGCCCAGGACGCGGGCGCACCCACACCGACGACTCGCGTGGAGGACGGGCACACGGGCGAGACGGTCGACATCCCGACGGCTTGGCTCGAGCCCACGAACCCGAGCGCGGGCGCGGATACGGACGCCGAACCCGAGTCGCCTGAGGTGGATCTGACGAGTCCGGCGTCGACCACGGCGCGACCCACGCATTGGGTCAGTCCGGCGCTCCGCCGCTGCCAGCGCTACCATCGACGCCGCTTCTGCGACGGTCCCTTGCGCGTCCCGGTCCCGAGCGCACAGGAGCTGGAGCGCGCCACGCGCCTCGACCTCGGTGGGATAGGCGTCGCGCGGCAGCTGCTGCTCGAGGGACCGCGGCCCGAGTGGGTCGCGGCGGTCGCCGGCAGCCCACGCGCGTCTCTGCTCTTCCCCGTCGACGGCGGGCGCATCTGGCGCGGACTCGAGCCCGCCCGACGCCGGCATCCTGGACATCTGGGCACGGACATCGGCGCGCCGGAGCATTCGACGGTGCGCGCCACGAACGACGGCCTGGTCGTTTACGCGGGCAACGAACTGCGGGGCTACGGCAACCTGCTGATGATCGTACACGCGGACTTGAGCGTGACCTTCTACGCCCACCTCTCCGCCGCCTGGGTCCCGGCCGGGGCGCGCGTGAGCCGCGGCCAGATCGTCGGTGAGGTGGGAGAGACGGGCCTGGCGCGTGGCACACATCTGCACTTCGAGTGGCGTGTGGGCGGCCATCCGCGCGATCCCGCGCACCGCTTCGCCGACGTGGAACGGGACGCCTCGGCGGCCCACTCCCCGACAGGCGGAGCCACCACGCCGGTCACGGCTGCGGCCACAGACCGTGAACCAAGCTTCACGGATCCGACCGACGCGGGGACGAACCTTCACGTCATCGCAGCGCCGAGCGACGATTTGCCCTAATCTCCGGACTGGCACGGTCGTCGCATAGGACAACGAGTGAAACGCGACTGGCACACGAGGCTCCCCATGCGAACGCTTTCTACGCTCTCTCTCTTCATCCCCTTCGTCGTCCTGCTCTCCGGTTGCCCGGTCTGGACGGACAGCACCACTTCTTGCGTCGGCGCAGGCTGCCACCCGCCCGGCGAATGCATCTTCGACAGCGACTGTAGCTCCGGCTACGTCTGCTCCGATGCTGGCACCTGCACACCGGCCACGCCCATCCCGGGCTGCACGACCGACGGCGACTGTGCCAGCGGCGAGGCTTGCCTGGCGGGCACGTGCACGACCACCAGCACCTGTAGCATCGACGGCGACTGCGCCAGCGGCGAGGTCTGCGACTTCCGCGGCAGCTGCGTGACGCCCGCCCCTGGGCATTGCCGCACGGACGCGGACTGCTCGGGCACGGATGTCTGTGTCGAGGATCAGTGCACGGCGCCCAGCGACACCTGCCAGTTCAACTACCAGTGCGGCGCCGCCCGAGCCTGCGTGAACAGGGGCTGCACGGACATCTGCGGCTCGGACACGGACTGCGCCTCGGGTGAGACCTGTCAGAGTGGGTTCTGCCGCACGACGGCCACCTGCACCCGCACCAGCCAGTGCACGGCCAGCGAGAGCTGCGTCGACACTCGCTGCCTGCCGGGCTGCACCACCAGCACCGACTGCGCAGCAGGCGAGACCTGCGCCGCCGACGGCTTCTGCCGCCCGGATCGCACGCCCAGCCCCTTCTGCAGCATCGACTCGGATTGTGCCTCGGGCTCGGTCTGCCGCGACGGCGCCTGCCGCATCCCCTGCCCCACCGGGCTCGACTCCCAGTGCATGGGCTTCGACTCACAGCTCCCCATCTGTGGCGCCGACAGCCTCTGCCACTCGCGCAACGAGACCAGTCCCGAGTGCGCGGTGCAGGCTGACTGCACGGCTGGCAACTCCTGCATCGACGGCGTCTGCCGCTGAGACTTCAGACACAGCTGACTTCAGCGAACATGGGGGTCCGCGGCGGCGTCGAAAGGCTCCGCCGCGGTGCTAATTGTGGCCTGAGCGCGGATCGCGCTCATGGCCGGGGTTCACGCGCCTTGCTACTCTCCGGGCACCCTGGAGGTTCGATGCTTCGTTGTCTCGCTCGCCCATCGGCGCTCGTCGCGCTCGCCCTCTGTCTTTCGCCCGGACAGGCCCGCGCGTACATCAGCCAGGTCGACGGAACGGTCGTCCCCCAGACCGGCAACATGCAGACTTGCCTCGACCGTCCAGTCACGGGCGAAGCCGTCGCGGGCAGCGTCGACGCGGTGCGCGATGGCCGCATCCTCCCGAACGCCTTCCGTCCGGTGGAGAATCCCCTCGGCTCCGGTCTCTATCCGGTCACCTTCCGCATGATCGGCGAGGGCGCCGGCTTCAGGAACACCTTCGGCTATTTCTGGACCGACGAGGATCCGACCAACCCGGCCAACCTGCACATGGTCTTCGACTGCCGCGGAGGAGCCTCCTGCGCCTGTCCCTGCAATCCGACCAGCATGCGCAGCTCTGACGGCTCCGCGACCTCGTGGCAGCGCACGTTCAACTTCAACACCCTGCCCGGCTTCGCCCCGGGCCGCGCCATCGCGTTCTGGATCCGCACACCCGAGCACCTCGATGGCACGCGCGCAGACGAGCAATGCGGCGGCCCCAGCGCCGCAAACCAGAATCACCGCACCTACTTCACCAGCCAGGCGCTGAACGACGACGGCGACTTCGTCCACTTCCTGATCTACGAGAGCGCCACCTACACCAACACCTACTACTTCGGCTTCGAGGATCTCTTCCGCGGCGGTGACAACGACTTCGAGGACGTGCTCGCGCGCGTGACCGGGCTCGTGCCGATCTGCACGCCTCAGCCCGAGACCTGCAATGGACTCGACGACGACTGCGATGGCGCCATCGACGAGGGCGTGACCACGGCCTGCTCCACCGCGTGCGGAACCGGCGTGCGCACGTGCAGCGCGGGTAGCTTCGGCGCGTGCTCGGCTCCGGCGCCCACGACCGAGACGTGCAACGGACGCGACGACGACTGCGATGCATCCACCGACGAGGGCCTCAGCCGCGCCTGCAGCAACAGCTGCGGATCGGGCAGCGAGATCTGTGTCGCCGGCAGCTTCGTCGATTGCACGGCGCCGACGCCGACGATCGAGGTGTGCAACGGACGCGACGACGACTGCGACGGATCCACCGACGAAGGCCTCAGCCGCGCCTGCTTCTCGACTTGTGGTGCGGGCACCGAGACCTGCGTCGCGGCGAACTACACGGGCTGCGACGCGCCCACGCCATCCGTCGAGATCTGCAACGGTGTCGACGACGACTGCGACGGAACGACGGACGAGGGCCTGAGCCGCCCCTGCTCGACCGCCTGTGGCGCCGGCACCGAGACCTGCGTCTCCGGGACCTACGTCGGCTGCAGCGCCCCGCGCCCCGGCCTCGAGGTGTGCAACGGCGTCGACGACGACTGCGACGGCGCGATCGACGAGGGCCTGACGCGCACGTGCGGCAGCGCCTGTGGCACAGGCACGGAGACCTGCGTCGCCGGCGTGTTCACCGGCTGTGACGCGCCCTCCCCCGGCGCCGAGACGTGCAACAACATCGACGACGACTGCGATGGCGTGATCGACGACGGCAACCCCGGCGGCGGCGCCATGTGCCTGCCGAACGAGGACGGCAGCTACCGCGTGCTGCCCGACGGTACGCCTCCGGGCGTCGGTGACCACTGCGTGCCTGGACGCGTGCGCTGCGTCGGCGGTGAGCTCACGTGCGCGGGCGCGTCGAGCCCCACGCGCGAGATCTGCAACTGCATGGACGACGACTGCGACGGCTTGGTCGACGAAGACGGCGGCGGCGGCATCTGCCCCGGCGGCGCCTGCCTCGACTGCACCTGTGCCTCGCCCTGCGTCGACACGGAGTTCCCCTGCCCGCCCGGTAAGGAATGTGATCGCAGCTTCGCGGACGCGACGACCGGCATCATCGGTCTGTGCGTGCCCGGACGTTGCGCCGGCGTGAGCTGCAGCGAACAGGAAGTGTGCGAGCCGACCACGGGCACATGTCGCAACCTGTGCGAGACCGTCTCCTGCGGCGGAGGCTTCGCCTGCATTCGCGGCGCGTGCGTCGAGGACAACTGCTACGGCCGTGGCTGCGACGCGGGGCAGCGATGCCGCGCCGGCGTGTGCGAGACGGATCCTTGCGTCGACGTCCACTGTGACGCCGACTCCTTCTGCCGAGACGGCGCCTGCGTGCGCGCCTGCGCGGCGGGCTGCCCGGCGGGCGAGAGCTGCGTGGACGGAGCCTGCGCGGCCAGTGCTTGCGGCGGCTGCGCGACGGGCGAGAGCTGCGTCGGCGGGTCCTGCCAGACCAACGCTTGTGATCCCCTATGCGGTCGCGGACGCGTGTGCGCGGGCGGCGCTTGCGTCGACGATCCGTGCGGCGGCGTCCACTGCCCACTCGAGACGAGCTGCGTTCGCGGCGAGTGCGTCGGCACGGGCATGCCGGAGGCCACGGAGCCGAGGCTCGGCCTGGCGACCGGCGGCGGTGGCTGCTCGGCCGGCGGCGCGGGAAGCAACACACCCGCTTGGCTCACGCTCTTGGCGTTGGGGCTGCTCTTCTGGCGACGACGCCAGAGCCCAGTCGGCGTGCGACGCGCGGCCTTGGCCCCGCTCGCTCTTCTAGGCTTGATCGGCGTTCTGCCTCTTCTGGGCGGCTGCCAGGTCGATCCCTTCTGCTTCGAGGGCTGCGCCGACGCCGGCGTGAACGTGGGGCGGGACGCGGCGGCGGACGCGAGCGCCGACGCCCACACGCCGGATGGTCACGTCGACGGCTGCGTGCCCAGCGGCAGCGAGCTCTGCAACGGCCTCGACGACGACTGCAACGGCGTGATCGACGACGGCTTCGATCTGATGCGCGATCCGGGCCACTGCGGAAGCTGCGACACGGCCTGCGTGCTGCCGGGCGCCTTCCCCACCTGCGACTCGGGCTCGTGCGCGATCAGCGAATGCGAGATCGGCTTTCACGACCTCGACGGTAACCCGACGAACGGCTGCGAGTACGCCTGCCTCGAGTCGGGCACGGAGATCTGCGACGAGGTCGACAACGACTGCGACGGCGCCATCGACGAGGACTTCGGTCTGGCCGCGGATCCCGCTCACTGCGGAGCCTGCTCCACGGTGTGCGCCTACGCGAACGCGGCGCCGATCTGCAGCGCGGGCGTCTGTGGCATGGGCGCGTGCCGCCCGGGCTTCCTGGACGTGGATGGCGACGCGACCAACGGCTGCGAGTACGCCTGCACGGCCGCGGGCGCCGAGACCTGCAACGGCATCGACGACGACTGCGACGGCGCCATCGACGAGGACTTCAACCTCTCGACCGACGCCTCGAACTGTGGCGCCTGTGGCCGGCGCTGCAGCTTCGCGCACGCGGCGGCGAGCTGCGTCGCGGGCGAGTGCAGGCCGGGCACGTGTGCCGCCGGCTTCTACGACGTGGATGGTCTCGCCTCCGACGGCTGCGAGTACGCCTGCACACCGACCGGAAGCGAAGTGTGCAACGGCGTCGACGACGACTGCGACGGCGCCATCGACGAGGACGATCCCAGCCTGGGCACCGCCTGCGGCAGCGCCACCGGCGCATGTCGGCGCGGAACCTTCACCTGCCAACTCGGGAGCCTGGTGTGCGCGGGCGCGCGCGGCGCCACGCCCGAGACCTGCAACGGAATCGACGACGACTGCGATGGCATGGTCGACGAGTCCACCGTGGCGGCACCCATCCCCGGCGTGGGCGTGCGCTGCGGCGCGACCAACGTCGGCGCCTGCGTCTTCGGCAGCGTGGTGTGCACGGGTGGCGCTCTGGTGTGCGGAGGCGCCTACCGCGGGCCGACCATGGAGACCTGCAACGGCATCGACGACGACTGCGATGGCACCGTCGACGACTCACCGACGCCGCCTGTCGGCACGCCCGCGAGCTGCGCCGAGACGCGCGGCGTGTGCGCGGGACGCACGCCCGTCTGCACGGGCGCGTCGGGTTTTCGGTGTAGCCTGCCGGCGACCTATCAGACGACCGAGACCCTCTGCGACGGCATGAACAACGACTGCGACGGCGCGACCGACGAGGGCTGCCTGAGCCTTCGTACGGCGACGGATCTTCGCGTGGACACGGGTGACGCGGCGGGCGCCGAGAACTCCGTGCAGCCCGTGATCGCGGGCAACGGCAGCACGCGCGCCTACGCCGCCTGGATGGACCAACGGGGATCGGGCGGGGCGCACATCTTCTACGCCCGCTACGACGACGCCACGGACGCCTTCGCGGCACCTCTGCAGCTCGACGTCACCAACGGCCCCGCCATCGGGCCTCGCCTGGCCGTGAGCAGCACCTCGATCCTGACCGGCGTGTGGGCCGACTTCCGCGGCGGCACCAACTACCGCGAGGTCTACAGCACGCGCTCGACGAACACGGGCGCCTCCTTCGGCGCCAACACGCGCCTGAACCCCGGTCAGAACATCGACTCCTTCAACATCGAGCTCGCCACCAGCGGCAGCTACGTCTACGTCGTGTACGAGGTCTTCACCTCGGTGCGCAATCGCCACATCTACCTGACGCGCTCCAGCGATTCGGGCGCCACCTTCAGCGCGCCCGTGCGCATCGATCACGGCAACGACGTGACGGTGCCGGGCTACGTGGCGGCGACTCCGGTCGTGGCCGCGAGCGGATCGCGCGTCTACGTCGTCTGGCGCGACAACCGCAACGGCGGACTCGACATCTACCTGTCGCGCTCGGTCAACAACGGCGCCACCTTCGGCGCCACGGACAAGCGCGTGGACGTCGGCGACGCAGCGGGTGCATCGAGCGGCTTCGCGCCCAGCGTGGCCGCGGAGGCGGACAACGTCTACGTCGCTTGGGTCGACGATCGCTCTGGCGCTTCCTTCGACGTCTACTTCAACCGCAGCACCGACGCGGGCGCGACCTTCCTCGCGAGCGCCGTGGACGTGGACGACGACAGCCTGGCCCACGACACGGTCGAACCCACCGTGCTGGCGCCCTCGCCTGGCGCCGTGGTGGTGGGCTTCGTGGACTACCGCTTCGGCTTCCCCGACGTCTTCGCGCGTCGAAGCGTGGACGCGGGCCTGAGCTTCGGCGCGGCGGCGCGCCTCGACACTGGCACGGCCGAGGGCGCGAGCGGCAGCTACGAGCTACGCCTCGCGGCCGAAGGCGCACTGATCGGTGCCGTGTTCAGCGATGACCGCAGCGGGATGCTCGACATCTACGCGAACTACTCCCTGGACGGCGGCGCCAACTGGCAGCCGAACGACGTGCGTCTCGACTCGACCGGGGTCCCGGGTTCGAGCGACAGCGTGGAGCCGGACGTCGCCGTCAGTGGTGGCGCCGTGCGTGCGGTCTGGGTCGATCACCGCAGCGGCGCCAACGGCGACATCTACGGGCGCGTCCTGCGCTGAGCTCGTGGGCCGAGCGGACAGCGCTCGTCAGCCAAGGACTCTCTTCAGCGCAAGGCCATGGGCGCGTGGATCGTCTCTTCGAGGCTGCGCGACGGTCGGAAGCCGAGCACCTCGCGGGCGCGCGAGTCGTCGACCATGCAGATGTAGCGAATGTGGTCGAGCTCGGGCGTCGGGAAGGACGTGAGCCGATAGCGCCAGAGGCGGTCCAGCGCCGCCGTGGCGAGGGGCCCCGGCACCGGCCGTGGACGGCGGCCGAGCTTGCGCAGGATGCGCGAGAGCGGAAGCTCGCCGCGCCCTTTGATGTTGAAGATGCCGCTCACGCCGGGAGCGAGCGCGAGGCGAATGGCGTCCACCACGTCGCGCTCGTGGATCAACTGCACCATGGGATCGAAGCCGAAGATCGTCATCGGCCGCTCGAGCCGCAGGTAGTTGCTGGCCGCGTTGTGCACCCGCCCGAGGATGTGCACCGGCCGCAGCACGACCGTCTCCGTCGACGGATGGCGCCAGAAGAAGCTCTGGGCGAGCATCTCCATCTCGACCAGATCGCGGATGCCACCGAAGGCTCGAGAGCCAAGCAGCGGCGACTCCTCCGTGAGGAACTGGGGGTTGTCCGGCTGCGGCCCGTAGACGTTCGCGCTCGAGAGCACGACCAGCTTCGGCACCTCGTACTGCTCCACGTAGTCGAGCAGCTTCTGGAAGGCGACCACGTTCCAGCTGTGGCGCTCCTTCAAGCTCTTGCGTGGATCGTGCAGCGCGCCGAGGTGCACGACGGCGCGGATGCGGCCGCCGCGGAACACGTCCCTGACCTTCTTGCGTCGCAGGTCGAAGGGGTGATGGACGATGTCCTTCGGGCAGTCGGGGAAGGGCCGACGGTCCACGCCCTCGACCTGAGTCTCGCGATGCAAGGTGCGAGCGAGCAGCTTGCCGAGACGGCCGCAGATGCCCGTGATCAGCACGACGCCTTCCGCGGGCGCGTCGCCCTCCACGAACGAGGCGCCGGACGCCGAGGCGCGACCGTTGCCCTTCTTCGTGGCCGCGGGCTGCTTGGTCGCGTTGCCCTTGGTCGAGGCGGCGGGCGTGGACGCCGCAGCCTCCGCCGGGGCGCTGGGCTTCGTCGCGCTGGCCTTCGTCGCGGCCCTCTTGGCGGCGGGCGGCTTGGCGACGGGGGCTGGCTTCTTCGCAGGCGCGCTCTGGGCGGCCGCGCTCGCGGGCGTCGCCGCGACAGGATCGGGAGTCGCCTTCTTCGGACGAGGCCGACGCGCTCCCGGACGGCTCACGCTCCCCTCCGCCGACGACGCGGTTGGCTTCAGCCGGTGACGGCGTGCGGTCGGGCGCTCCTCGCTCGCGGGTGTGGACTCGGCTTTGCGGGCTGCCTTGCTGCCTGCGCTCTTCGGCGTGGCCTCCACCGCGTCGACGTCGCCTGCCGGCGATGACGCCTCGGCGCGGCTCCGCCGAGCCTTCGGTCGCAAAGCTGCCTGTCGGGCTCCCCGCTCCTCTTCATCCGCCACGGCGCGATTATCGACGATTCCGGGCCCGAAACGCAACGCGTGTCATTGGGGCGCCGCATCCGAAGCGGTGATGGCGAACTGCGCCTCGAAGATCTCCCCGCCCGCGAGCGTGAAGGTGTTGCGCGCCCGGAAGGGCTGCTCGAGCCGTGGATCCATGTACTGGAAGTCCGCGATGCGCTGCCCTTCGACCGCGCCCGGTTCGAGCGAGTCGATCGAGAGCGCGAGCCAGGGCGTGTTGGCGAAGGCGTCCGCGTACCACTGCTCCACGGCCGGTCGGCCCTCGAGCCGCGTGGGACCGCCCTCCGCCGTCAGGTCGAAGGGCTCGACGAGGGATCCCGACTCGGCGAAGAGCGCCGCCACGGCGCTGGCGTCTCGCCGCTGAAAATGCGCCAGGTAGTGACGCACGACCTCTTGGTCCGTGAGTGGGGTGGGCACCGCCGGTGCCCAGAGCATCTTCACCTCGAGGCCGTTGCACCATCGCGAGCGCTGGACCGCGACCTCCAGCAACTCCCCGCGCATGCGCACGTCTCCAGGGCGATCTTCGTCGGCCTGTCCCATGCACGCAGGCGTCGCGGGCTCGGCGATGCGCGCGACCTCGCTCATGGCCCAGGCTGCGTCCTGCCCCTGCCCCGGCCGCGCGCGCTGCATCACCGTCTGCGCGCAGGTGTCTGCGAGCTGATGATCGTACGAGAGCAAGAGACCATCCGCGTCCGCCTTCACGCGCAGGCGCGAGCGGAAGCCCCGCGACGCCAGGTCCAGAGGCCCCTCGGTGCACGACGCCTCGACCCACGTCCACTCGCTCCCCGCGACGCGTGCGTCGACCGCGCGAGTGCCGCTGATGTCGCGGGTCGCGGCGTGACTCGCGGTCATGTCGCGGGTCTCGTCGGGCAAGCCTCCCGCGGTAGCGCCGCCGCAGGCCGCGCTGAGCGACAAGGCCGAGGCGACAGCGAGGGCCTGCCGAAGAGGAGAGCGGCGGGGAAGAGGAGAGCGGCGGGGGGGCTGCGTGGACTGCATGGCGACAAACCACCCCAAAGCGAGGCGAAGGTCAAGGGGTAGTCGGAAGCGTGGGCGAAGTGGCCCTCGCGGAGGTCGGCCTCGGCGTGGGCCACGCGGGTTCTGGCGCACGTCGTGGGCACGACGCGCGGACGAGACCGTCAGCGGAAGACGCCCTCGCGTGTCGCCAACGCGTCGTTGATCATGGCCTGAATCCGCGTCCGAACCTGCCACACCTTGTCGCCGATCACGGCGTCGTCCTCGTCCGGATCCCCGCGAAAATGCAGGCATTCGCCGAAGTGGATGTGATAGCGGGTCGGCCAGGGCGCGAGCATGCCGAAGAAGAGCTGCGGGATGATCGGGAACGCCGGCATGCCCAGGAGCTTGGCCAGGGGCGCGATGTTGCCGATGGAGATGTACTGCTCCTCGGCGCCCACCACCGAGATCGGCACGATGGGCGTGTGCGTCTCCAGCGCCAGGCGCATGAAGCCCAGACCGAAGTCGGAGAGCTGGTAGCGCTTGTCGAAGGTCTTGGAGATGCCGCGGGAGCCCTCGGGGAAGACCAGCAGAGCCTCTTCCTGCTCGAGCAGGGCGCGCGCGTTGGCGGGCGAACCCAGCACCTGGCCCACCCGCGGGAAGAAGACCGAGACCAGAGGCAGCTCGGCGGTCCACTTCTCCACCATGCTGCGGGGGAAGCGCGGTGGATCCGCGTCGAGCATCATGGCCGCGCCGATCACGACGCCATCCAGGGGGATCTGTCCCGAGTGATTGGAGATCAACATCACGCGGCCCTCGGGGATGTTCTCGATGCCCGTGACCTTGGTGCGGAAGTAGCGACGGTGGAGCAGCGCGGCCACGGCCAGGGCGTAGCGCGTCGCGGCGGGATCGAAGCCGAAGGGATCGAAGCCCACCTCGTTGGGGTGGAGGCGAATGCCCTGGATACGCGTGTCGAGATCCTCGCCCGCGAAGTCCTCGGCCAAACGCACGAATGCGTCCCCTAGCCCCTCGAGCGCCGTGCGCAGCGGACCGAGCCCCGTTGGCGTCGGCGGGCGAGAAGCCAGCGGCACCATGGGCCCTGCGTGCTCTTCCATCGGGCCATGGTGCGAGATCGGCGACCTCGCGGTCAATCCGCGTGCGCGTCTCTGCCTGGAAGTTGACCACTCTGGACAAAAGACGCGATGGGAAAGGAGTGTCCCATGTCTCGACCTTCACCGTGATGCTGGCCGCTGTGGCCCTGTGCGCGACGGCCCACGCGGATGACAGCCATCTGCGGGAAGCGGACGATGCGTCGCCTGCCGACCACGCCGACGGGCCGCACCACTTCGACTACTCGCGCTACAGCAACGGTCCTCGCCGTGTGCCCCGGCCGCGGGGAGCCTCGGAAGTGCGCGCCCGCGCCCTCGGGCTCGGCACCGAGCCTGTCGGGCATCGGCTGCTGATCGCTCCTCCGGAGGCGCGCTGGGTCCAGGCCGCGGGCGGCGATCGAGCCCCCGCCCATCTGACCTGGCCGGTCGAGAACGGTCGCTTCGGCCGCGGCTTCGGCTTCGTGCGTCACACGCGTCCCGACCTTCGACACGACGGCGTGGACATCGTCGCCGAAGAGGGCTCCGTGGTGCGCGCGGCCGCCGACGGCATCGTCGCCTACAGCGACAACGGCATCCGAGGCTACGGCAACTGCGTGATCCTGATTCACCCTGGAGGGTGGGTCACCCTCTACGCGCACAGCTTCCGCACCACGGTCCAACCCGGCTGGCGCGTGCACGCGGGCGAGCGCATCGCCTTCGTCGGCAGCACCGGCATCAGCCACGGCCCGCACGTGCACTTCGAACTGCACGTTCACGGTCGCCCGGTCGACCCGCTGCACAAGTTCGAGGGCCAGCCCTGGATCGACGCCTATCGCGCCTTGGTCGCGCGGCGCGAGCGTGGCGACGCCTTCACCCCCACGGACTATCTGACCGTGGGCCAGGACCATCAGCGGCCACCACGCGACGGCGAGCCGAGCGCGCACCACGCGGACGAAATCGCGGTAGCGCGCGCCCACGGCAGGACGTCACCGGCCAGCGAGCAAGAGGCCGCGGACGAGCAAGAGGCCGCCGACAGCGCCGTGGCGGCGCAAGAGGATGAAGACGTCGTCGCTCACGACGAGGCACCTGCCTCGGCCGACGACGCACCGCAGGGCGTCAGCGCCGCGCAGTTGCACGCGTTGCTGCGTCGCGGTGCCGACGACGCCCAACTAAAGGACGTCGCGGGCCGGCAGTTTCGCACCGTGCTCTGGCCCGCACGCGGAGGGCGCCCGATGCACGCCCCCAATTCTCGCCTGCGTATCGAGGGCGAGGCCGACTCCCCGGCGCGAGCCAGCGCGGACGGCCGCGTGATCTTCGTCGGCGAACGGCGAGGCAGCGCGGGCATCTCGCTCGCCATCCTGCACCCGAACGGCTGGATCAGCCTGTACACGGGGCTCGATGAGGCTGCCTTGGCCGCCGGCGACGACGTCCTCCGTGGCGCGTGGTTGGGCCACTTCGGCACGCGCCCCCTCTCCTTCGAGCTCTGGCAGTCGGGCCATCGCCTCGATCCCGCACCGCTGCTGGTCGGCGCTCCCACCGGGAGCTGAGCCCTCAGCGATTGGAGCCACACACGCCGGCGCGCTCGGACTGCACCAGCCGCCGATAGAGCCACACGGTGCCGCGATGGACGGGAGCGACCTGCTGCGCCGTGACCATGGCCTGAGCGAGCTGGCGCAAGGACTCGGCTGCGGCGCTCGGCCCTTGGGGCGACCTCGACAGCGTGGTCAGGGCGTGGATGGTCTGGCCGACGGTGTCGTAGGTGATGGGCCGGGGTCGCCGGTCCCTGTTCTGTTGGCATTGGTTGGGGCCGCCTCCGGGCACGGGATCGCAGCCCGGCAGCCGCAGCTGTGCGGGAGCCGCGTGGGTACGCTGCATCAGCGTCAACGCGGCGCGCAGTCCCTCACGGGTCTGGAGCGAGGGCAAGGCTCGGAAGGCCTGAGCGTGCTCCGGATCGTTCGAGGCGTCGTAGAGCCTGGGCAGCAGCGTCCGCACCCACAGATCCGCGGCGAAGCGTGCGGCGCACGCGGAGTCTCCGCTGTCCGTGCCTGCGAGCTCGATTTGCGCCATCCGACCGCGGGCCTGAGCGGGCAGCGCGGGCGCGAGCCGGCGACGCATCTCGACCAAGAGCGGATCGCCACCGCGCACGCAATCGTCGCAGGGCGGCTGCTCGAGTTGGGGCGAGGTGTCGTAGGCGATCCAATCCCAGTCGGCGCTCGAGTGGCCACAGCCGCCGAGGTCACCGAACATCAAGGTGTCACTTCCGCCGCCCGTCAACACCTGGGGACCGCGCACGAAGAGCAGCTCGCGACCGTCCTGCCTGACCCGAATCCAGTCGTCTTTGGCCTCGACGCGGTAGACGTGAAAGCCGTCCGTGGTGGTCGCGGGCCGCATGTCCCCCACCGGGTAGCTCAGCCCCACCGACTCCGCGCCCAGGGCCAGCTTCACGATGCGTGAGCCGTCGTGGATCCACACCCCGACGCTTCCGTCACAGCCGCCGCGACCTGCGTGATTCACGCGTACGCGCGCTTCCACGGCCCAGCCTCGGCTGCGCTCGACCCGCGACCGCCAGCGGTTCCAGAGCGCGCCTCCGAAGGCCCACTCCTCGAAGCCCTCGGTCTCCACCGTCATCGCGCCGCCCCCGAAGGTCGTCGTCCCGCCCTGATAGTGCGAGAAAGTCTGCATCGCCGCCTCGGCGCCCAGGTCCACGTGCACGGGCTGAGCGGCAGCGGGCGTCGCCCACGCCTGAAGCGCGCAGAGCGTGAACGCGAGGCCGGGCAGGGACTTCATGAAGGGAAGACGCACGAGGGGGCCTTTCGCTTTCACCGCACCGAGGTTGGCTCGGAGTCGGGCGACGGCCTATGATCGTAGCTTCACTGCCCCCCTTGGGATACCCGCCCTGGAGAGTCCATGCTTCGTTTGCTTCGCGTTCTGCCTGTCTTCTTGCTTCTACCCGCCGCGGGCTGCGCCTTCTTCGACGGCGGGAACCCTCCGGACGCGGGCCCCACGCACTTCGGTGGCGTGGGCGAAGCCTGCGATTCGACCAACCCATGTCGCGTCGGACTCGACTGCCAGGACTCGGTCTGCGGACCGAATCACTCCACGGCAGCGGGCGGGGCTTGCGAGCTGACGGGGGACTGCGTCGACGGTCTGTACTGCGCCGCCGATCGCACCTGCACGACCGCGGGTGGCGCGGCCGAGGGTGAGGGTTGCGGAACCGTGGGCGACTGCGCGACGGGGCTCGTGTGCACCATCTCGGGCCTGAGCGGCGTGTGCGCCGCGGGCGGCAGCGGCGACATCGGCGCGAGCTGCGACTCGAGCGACGGCTGCGTGGCGGGCCTCTCCTGCGCGCCTGGACCGGCCGGCGGCGCCTGCGCCAGCGCGCCCGCGGCTGCGGCCGGCACACCGACGCCTCCCGGCATCCCGCGCTGGCCCGGGGTCGACTGCGGCGAGGACGACACGGTCGCGCGCGCCTACTTCGACATCCCGCGTGGCGTGGGCCCGAACGCCGACTTCTTCCGTCTGCCCTTCCCCAACGACGTGCGTCGCAGCGCCTCCGGCCTCGATCTCAGCGGCTTCCCCACGCCCGCCACCGTGCTCCCCGACGACGTGATCGGGCGCTACGTCGCGGCCAGCGAAGCGGAGCTGGACGGCTTCTCGACCAACCCCACCGTGATCTTTCGCTTCTCCACCACCTACAACTGGGACAGCGTCGGCGGCAACCTGCGCTTGGTGGACATCACCCCCGGTTCGCCCAGCTTCGGCCAGGATCAGAGCCTCGCCTGGCTGACCACCGCCGGGCCACTTTCGCACTACATCTGCGACAACTGGCTGGCGGTCCGCTCGGGCCACGGCGCGCCCCTGCGCCCGGGCACCACCTACGCCGTGATCATGCTCGATGGCATCAACCCGTCGGACACCGCTCACAGCAGCTTCGCGCGCTCCGCGGATCTGGACGCGATCCTGGCCGACACGCGACCCAGCGATCCCATCCTGGCCACCGCCTGGGACGCTTACGCGCCCTTGCGCGACTTCGCCGCGGGCGACGCCGCCACGGACATCGGCGCCGTGCTCAACGCGGCCGTGTTCACGACCCAATCGCTGCCGAACACCGTGCCGGAGATGCGCGACGTCGTGCGCGCGTCCACCATCGACGCCACGGACCTGACGCTCTGCGACACCGGCGTGACCTCGCCCTGCGACGACGGAACGCCCCAGCGTGCCTGCGTCAGCGCGGACGGACGCTTCGCGGAGATCCACGGTCACCTCAGCCTGCCGAACTTCCAGGAGGGCACGGCGCCCTACCAGACGACGGGAGGCGGCATCGCGCGGGCGGCCGACGGATCGCCCATGAGCACGGGCTCGATCCCGGTCTGCTTCGCGATGACCATCCCGACCAGCGCGACCATGCCCGGCAGCGGCTGGCCCCTCGCGCTCTACGCCCACGGCACGGGCGGCTCCTTCCGCAGCGGGATCCAGAAGGGCCTCGCGGGCGACTTGGCGGACGCGGGCATCGCGACTCTGGCCATCGACTTCCCCGAACACGGCCGTCGACGTGGCGACAGCACCGCGAGCCCCGACTCGCTCTTCTACAACTTCGCCAACCCCGAGGCGGCCAAGGGCAACGTGCTCGAGGGCGCCGCGGATCTCTTCTCCCAGGTCTACTGGGCCGAGCGCGCGGACATCGCGGCCGCGGACTCGCCCACGGGCGCGGAGATCCGCTTCGACTACACCCACGTCGCGCTCTTCGCCCACTCCCAGGGCGCGACGCACGCGGCCTTGGCCCTGCCCTACGAGCCCGGCATCGGCGCGGCCGTGCTGAGCGGCGAAGGCGGCGACCTCACGCAGTCGCTCTTGACCAAGAGCTCGCCCGTGAACATCGCCGCCATCCTGCCCTTCGCCCTGCTCGACGCGGACGGCGCCGGACACCTCGCGGGTGGCGACTTCCACCCCGCGCTCTCGCTCTTCCAGGGTTACTTCGACGACGCCGATCCCGTGAACTACGCGAGGACCTTGGTGCGCGATCCCGGCGGCGTGGGCCGCCACGTGTTCATGACCTACGGCCTCGGCGACACCTTCGCGACGGAGGCCACGCAGCGCGCCTTCGCCCAAGCCGGACGCCTGGCGCTGGTCGAGCCCGTGCTCACGCTCGACGCCGCAGGCAACCCGAACAGCTTCGGCCTGCCCGTCGCTCCTGCGCCACTCAACGGCAACGTGATGATCGCGGGATCGACGTTCACTGTCGGTGTGCGCCAGTACATGCCCAACGCGGGCGACGACGGACACTTCGTCGCCACCGACACGACCCAGGGCCGCGCGGACGTGATGCGCTTCTTGACCGACGCGCTCTCGGGCACGACCCCGACCATCGGCGCTCCGTAGTCCGACGCCTGTCGTTCGCGCTTCGGGTTCGGCGCCTGCTCGTCAGTCGCCGGAACCGGACGCGTCCGGCGATCGACCCTGACGATCCACCAACGCTTCGAGCTCCTCGCGGGTCACACCGAGGCGCGCCGCCACCTCGCGCGCGAGGGAGGTCTCGGCCACGCCGGGCACGAACTGGAAGGTCGGTGTGGCGTCCTGGCCGAGCTCCACACACATGAAGCACAGGCGCGGGATGGCCGCCTCCTCTTCCAGTCGACGCGCGGCGTCGAGGAAATGCGTGGTGAGCAGCACCTGCGGACGCAGGCGCGGCATCAAGGACAGGACCATCTCGAAGATGGCGATGCCCTCCGAAGGATTGGTGCCGGAGCAGATCTCGTCCAGCGCGACGAAGGAGCCCGGGCGCAAGCCTTCGAACAAGCGGCGCACGCGCATCAGCTCCGTGCCCAGGCGGCCCTCCTTCTGGTCGGCAGGCGCCTCTTCCACCAGGGAGACGAAGAGCGACGGCGCGCGTGTGAGCTTCGCCTGCGCCGCCGCCACGAAGAGCCCGGACTGGCCCATCAGCTGCGCCAGCGCCGCGGCTTGCAAGAGACGCGTCTTGCCGCCCGAGTTCGGCCCCGTGACCAACAGCACGGCGTCGTGTCCCGTCAACTCGAGGTCACACGCCTTCGGCTCCACGTCCTGAAGCCAGAGCAGCGGGTTCCACAGCGAGACCAACGTGCGCGGACCCGCCGAGCCCTCGGCCTCGGGAGGCTCCGTGAGCTCGGCCAGGCAGACGGACAACCCGGCATCGTCCGCGCGACGCGCGAAGCTGAGATTGCCGAGATAGAACTCCAGGTCCCCGACCAGCCGGAAACAGGGCAAGAGCGCGTCCTCGAGCCGCTCGAAGACCCGATCCAGCACGGCCAGGAGCACCGCGCTCTCGTTGTAGCGATAGCCTCGGAGCCAGCTGATGATGCGCGACCATGCGCGCGACACGGGCGCGTGCACGAGGGCGTTCTCGCGGTTCTCTCGCGTGCCCAAGAGCTCGAAGTCGCGCAGCTTGCCGTCCGACCCGAGCACGATGCGCAGCTCCACGGTCGCCATGTGCGCGTCGAAGGCGAGCACCTCCAAGAGCTCACCGAAGGCCACGCTCGCCCGCGTCTCGTGCGCGAACGTGTAGAGCCGCGAGAGCGCCGACTCGGCCTGCGCGAGGCCCGTGTCGAGCTCCACGAAGAAAGCCTTCACCAGAGTCAGCACCTCGACCTTGCGACGCGCGGTCTCGCTGGCGCCAATGGGTTGTTCGTCGAGCAGACCGCGCAACGCGTACAGGGAGGCGTAGGCGCGCTCGAGGCAGGTGACGAGCTCGGCCCTCTCGCGCAGCTCGCGCAGGATGCCCTGCCGCAAGGAGACGTCCCGCATGTCGTCAGGGGGCAAGGAGAGCAGGCGCGTCAAGCGCTGCGGACCGGGCCGAAAGCGCTCGCCCGCGACCTCGAGCGTGAAGAGCTCGTCCACGAGTTCGTGCAGGAAGAGCCCGCTGGTGAAGCCCTCGCTCTGGAAGGTCGAGGCCGCGACGGGCGCGTGCTCGGAGGCCGCCTTCAACGCGCCGCCGGCATCCCCGGACTCGAAGGCGAAGCGCAGGGAGGCGCGCAGATGCTCGACCCCGACGGAACGCAAGGGCGTGTCGTGGAGCAGGTCGGGCCAGCAGGCCTCGCCCTCGACACAGCGCTCGCCCACGCGAGGTCCAGTCTCGGCGACCGGCGTGAACTCCGTATCCTCCTCGTCGGCCGCGCGCCGCGTCGCCCGGGCATGCCTTCGTCGCCTGCGCTCGATACGGGAGTCCATGGAAGCTCGGCAGCCTACCTGCTCGCGCGCCGTCAGGACAGCCGTCGGACTCGG
>Ga0100385_1001840_pt1 | contig 20686 bp, 17 predicted proteins | sample CryGeymeta201509_FD_81543 | JGI IMG/M metagenome (GOLD analysis project Ga0100385, IMG submission 81543) | Groundwater microbial communities from Crystal Geyser aquifers in Utah, USA - Crystal Geyser metaG 2015-09 | ecosystem: Environmental > Aquatic > Deep subsurface > Groundwater | place: USA... | reverse complement strand
ACATAAATAACCAAGATACCAGCACTCCGTAGGAGTGCTATATTGTTTTATTTGATTAGAATTACAGCATCAAAATCAAAAATTAATTTAATTTTCATATCCCTTAAGTTGACGCCTATGCGCGGGGCGGGACAAGCAGAACCAAATTATTTGAGATGAATGATTGTCCGTTAGCTAACGGACAATCTTTTGTTTTTAATTCAATGAATTATGTTATTTAATGTGCGTAAGGTGAGTTAACAAATTTTGAAGCTTCGCAATTATAAAAGGAAGTCCAATTTTTAAACCGCTAAAAATATTTTTTGCAGCGATAAAATCTTCAGACAGCCCGGTTTTAAATTGCGTCTAAAATGAGTAATTTTAGTTTGAGTTTATAAACCGAATTCAATTTATTTTCATGAAAAACGTTTACGCTTTTTTAATAATTCTACTTCTGCTTCTTTCAAGCGGAAAAATATTCGCACAAATTAATGGCTCATTACGCGGCAGTGTGATCGATTCTCTTACTTCCGAACCGTTAGCATATTGCAATGTGCTGATTGAACAACTTAATATCGGCGCATCAACAGACGAAAGAGGATATTTTTATATTCCATCAATACGGGCGGGAAATACGTACAGAATTCTGATTTCCTACATCGGTTATACGTCCAAAAGAATTAGTGTTAAAATACCTGGCAAAAGAATTACAGACATTCATGTAAAACTTAGTCCAGCAATAATCGAACTCCCCGAAGCTGAAAAAATAGGCGAGCGGTTTAATCTTAAAAACGAGCCTGATGTTAGCATGATGCGCATATTTAACCGCGAACTTGAAATTCTCCCCAAGAGTGTTGAAGCGGATATTTTCAGGTCAATACAGAATTTGCCGGGAGTAAAATCAACCGGCGATGTTTCTGCAAGGTATTTCGTTAGAGGCGGTTCAAGTAATCAAAATCTTGTTCTTGTTGATGATGTAACTCTTTACACGCCATTTCATGCCCTCGGGATCTTTAGCGCCATTGATCCCAATGTAATTAATTTTATAGAATTTTTTAAAGGCGGATTTCCGACCGAGTACAACGGAAGATTATCATCAATCTTAAGAGTCGCCACTAAAGATGGGAATAAAAATAATTACAGCGGTTCGGCGGGGTTGAGTTTTTTAACAGCCAAAGCATTTGTTGAGGGACCAATTCCGGACGGTTCATTTTACCTCTCCGGAAGAAAAAGTCATTCAAACGAAATACTTAGAAAATTTTTAGATAACAAAAATGTGCCTGCTGAATTTTATGATGTTTCATTTAAAGTAAATTATTCTAATCCGGAATTCATGGAGAATGCAAAGTTTACTGTGAATGGTTTTTACAGCGGAGATGTATTGGATAACCCGGATCCGCTGCGTGAAGATTTTAACTGGTCGAACAATTTTATTAGCGCCCGATATTTTCAATGGGTAACCGATTCACCCTTGTTTTATGATATTATGATGTCTCAAAGCAGTTACTCCGCCGAAGTTATTCCTGCGCTCAGCAAGGTGCGCGCCAAAAAGAACACTCTATATGATTTTACTTTGCAGGCAGCTATGACGTATGTGTTAGATAATAAAAACGAAATAAGCGGAGGATTAAAAGTTATTAAGATAGATAACAATCTTAAACTCGAAAATGCGCGCGGGGCTATCACGGATTTACATGCTTCCGGAGCAAATATAAGTTTCTTTCTGAAGTATAAACTTTTAAGCAGCAAAAACTTTAGCGCAGATTTTGGCAGCCGGTTTAATTTTACACGGCTTGCAAGCGGAAGCGCCGGGCAGTTTTCTTTTGAACCCCGGGCTACATTGTTCTACAGAATTTTTCCAGATGTAGCTTTAACAGCATCGTGGGGAATGTTTCAGCAGGAGCTTACAACTTTAAGCGATGAAAATGAAATTATCTCAGTTTTTGAGCCGTGGATAATTACTCCCTCTTATCTCGATCCCGCAACTGCATTTCATTACACCGGAGGTATTAAAATTAATCCGTTAAATAATTTTAGTGTTGATGTAGAAGTATATTATAAATTTATTAAAAACCTGCCGGCGCTGAATGAAGAAAAATATTTTCCCGAAGATCGCGATCTTGTTTCGGGAAACGGGGAATCTTACGGTCTGGAAGCGCTTGCAAAGTATGCAGCCGGAAGAATTAATTTATCCGCCGGTTATTCATTAAGCTGGGCATTCAAAGAAATTAACGGATACAAGTATCATCCCCGTTACGATTCGCGGCATTCTGTAAATTTATCTCTTGCAATAAATATTGGCTCAGGCTGGGAAGCAAGCGCCTTTGGCATTATAACTCCGGGCTTCCTTTTACTCAAATTATCGGTTACATAAATAAATTATATTTTGAAGATTTAGGTTCGCGAAGTTTTTATCTTCAACCTTATACGCTGCTTGCTTCTAAAAATCTTGCACGTATGCCCGATTACCACCGCCTCAATATCGGAATCTCCAAACGATTTACTTTCTACGACATAAAATTTTTCTTAGATGTTTCTGTGCTCAATGTTTATAACAGAAATAATCTTTTTTATTTTGACCGCAACACAGGCGACCGTGTTAATATGCTTCCATTGTTACCCACCGCAACCATAAAGATCGAGATATGATGAAGAAATTATTTTTAATTCCGTCATTACTGTTTCTGATATTCAATTCCTGTAGTGAAGAGTTTAACCCCAAAACTGATTTTGAGCAGCAGTATGCCTTGTATTCCATAATCAGCGGGGATACAACTTATCAAACTGCAATAATTTCAAAAAGCTATAACGTCCCCGGTTTCGATCCAGCGGAATATAATGGAAACCCTTATGTGACCGGCGCCGAAGTTACTATTCGTTATGACGGTAAAGAATACAAATTAAAGGATACTCTAATCTCTTCGCAGACAAACAACTTCCCCTCGAATATTTATTTTACAAATAATTTTCAGCCGGCAGCATTCAAAAATATGTCCATCGAAGCGCGGCTGCCGGACGGAACTATTCTAACCGCAAATACACAAACACCCAAATCGGCTAATTTAACTTTCAGCCGGAATGGATTCGACAGTGATTCTTTCATAGAGGAAAAATCCGAAGGACTTTTTTTTATATGGAACATACTTGATTCGGGTAATGATGAAATGATGTATTTGCCTTCTTTAAAAATTTCTTATGTGATAAAAACGGGTAATACTCAAACACTGAAACACGTTTTTGTGCCGATTAAATATTTTCAAAACGGGAACGAATACATCCCGCAATATCCGCAGCTTAGCGCTTATCAAGAGCTTAGTTTTAGTATGGACGTAGTTGATCGCACAATGAGTTCAATAGGAGAAAATATTGTAGACAAATCTACTATTTATATTAACGATGCTGAATTTGAATTATTAATTCTTGACCCAAATCTTGCCCCGTATTACCAAACCGTTGATGCTTTTCTTGACGGCTACACAGTGCTTCTCGATCAGATAGATTATACGAATGTAAACGGCGGGCGCGGAGTATTCGGAAGTTTTTTTCGACGCACAAAGGATTTAAGTATTAGCGCAGAGTATATATTTAGCTTTGGCTACAGAGTTTACAGATAGATACTTGCTTTACGGAAGATTTTAAATAGTTTCCAAATAGGAAAGAATAGAATCCCCTTAAAGATTGCACAGTTTGTATAAAGGGCTCCTCTAAAAACTAATTTTTTATCCGTTAGCTAACGGATAGAACACGGGCATATACCGTTAATCCGGATTTTCACAAAAAGTAATTTAGGTTTTTAGAGATGCCCTAAAGTGTTAAAATAATTTTGTGTTTATAAATAAAAAAGAGGAGAGCCAACACTGTGTTCCTCCTGCTGAAGGTTAATGATGTATTAATACGCCGTTTGAACGAACAGCAAGTCCGCTCTTTTGTTGAGATTTTCCGTTTGAACTGTCAATCTTAAAACGAGCTGTTAGTTCTTGTAAATTTACAGTAAGTCTGTTTAGGTCTTCTGCTGCACGTGCTATTTGCTGAACACCTGCGGCGCTTTCCTGCGTTACACTGCTTATGGCTTCAATGTTTTTACTAATCTGTTCTGCTGCGCTTGATTGTTCTTCGCTGGCAGCGGCAACCTGGGTTGACATATCCATAACTTCTTCAACGCCTACAATTATTTCTTTTAATGATCGTCCCGCTTTATCTGCAAGAACTTTTCCTTTTTCAACTTCTTCCGTTCCTTGGTTCATAGATTCTACTGCTCCGCCGGTATCAGTTTGTATCTGTTTGATCATCACGGCGATTTCCTTTGTTGCTTTAGTAGTTCTTTCTGCTAATTTTCTAACTTCATCAGCAACCACTGCAAATCCTCTTCCTTGTTCACCAGCGCGTGCTGCTTCAATGGCTGCGTTTAAGGCTAACAAGTTAGTCTGATCTGCAATATCATTGATGACTTGAACAATTTCGCCAATCTGATCGCTTCCTTTGCCAAGTGCGTGTACTGTTTCTGCTGATCTTTTTACAACTTCGGCAATGCGGTTCATACCTTCAATAGTTTCATCAACAACTCTTCCGCCTTCTTTAGCAACAGCGCCGGCGCTTTTAGCTGCTTCGGCAGATTTGGAAGAATTTTGTGACGTTTCCAAAATGGTTTTTGTCATTTCTTCAACTGCTGCTGCAATTTCAGTAGTTTGACTGCTTTGCTCTTGAGCGCCGGCAGCCATCTCTTCACTGCTTGATGAGATTTGTGTGCTTGCGCTAGCAGTAGCTTCTACGGCTCCGACTACTTGTTCTAACATTTCTTTCATATTCAAAACTACTTTATTGAATCCATCAAAGAGTGAACCGATAACATCGTCTTTTTCTTTTTTAATTTCAATAGTTAGATCGCCGTTAGCGAGGTTATTCATTTCAACCAGAAGTTTTTCGGCGTTTCTCTCTAAATAATTTCTTTGCTCTTCTGATTCCTTAACAGCTTCTTCAACTTTTCTTTCAACACCGGCTTTTTCTTCACGCAATGCCTGATCGGCTTTTCTAATATTCTCAACCATTGTATTGAATGAGTTTGCAAGAGTTCCAAATTCATCATTCGAGTCAATATTTACAACCATACTTGAATTACCGGCGGCAATTTTAGTTGTTGCTTCGGTCAATTTGTTAACTACTTTTGTAAGCCAGCGGATAACTAAGAATGCAATAAAGAAGCAAATTAAGGAGGTGACGACAATAAAAATTATTGAAGAACTTATATTGGAAGAGACCATTCCATTCATCTCATCATTTGCTTCTATTGCTTTTGCTTCTGTCTTTTTTACAAAACTATCTACGTTGGTAATTAATTTAGCACATGCCTCATCAAATACTGCCATCTGTAAGTTACCTTCTTCGAAACTAACTGAATAGGCGCTGAACATTTCTCCTCCTTTGGTGAATATTTTGTCCATCTCTTCTTTCATTGTTTCCAATCCCGAGACATCGCTTGAATTAGACTTTCCAAGTGAGATTAGTTCGTCAAGATTTGTCTTTGCTTTACCAAGGTATTCGTTTGCTTTCTCTAAAGCACTTTTCTCTTTAGTCAAACTTGTATCGGTTATATACTGCCATACGTTTATAGTATTGGCCTGAAAATCTTTGCTTGTTGACAATTCCTTATTCACAAATTCCAAATTTTTCAGATCAGTGCCGAATTCTGAGAGTGCAGAGATCACGAAGTAGGCAAAAACTGTAGTTATAAGCATTATCGCTCCGAACCCCACAACCATCTTCGCTTTTACTGATAAATTTTTAATGAACTTCATTTTATTTCTCCTATGATTGTTTAGTAATTATTAAAAAGTTAATTCCATTCTTGAACCCATAATAAAGGCGCTACCAGATTGAGTGCAGTAGGATGGATCTATTATATATTGGATATCCGGTTGAATCTTTAACCAAGGCGTTAGCTTTAATGAATATGTCGCTTCAAGATTTATTTCGTAAGATTTTATGATCATATCTTCTGACATTGCGACTGTATTTCTAAACACCAAAGAATTATGTGAAAGTGCCAAAGCGACTCCCAGTTCATCTTCATCTCTTCCACGAAACAAACTTGTAAGTTTAAATCCGGCGCCGAAGTAAAAATCAACGGGATTAATGTTTTTGTTTGCATAACCAATTCTTAGAAATGCGGATAAACTTTTGGAAGGATTTTCAAAATCAGCTGCGAGCAACTTTTCTGCAGTGAGATAAAAGCCGTAATTCTTTTCAAGAGAAATAACATTTTCCCCAAAATCATTAAAATCATTTTTTTCAAACTTAGAAGTATAAGTCCATACTCCAAATGCAATTTTACTATTGAGTTGTTCATCTTTGCTGTTAACAATTCCAAACTCTGCAGTTAACAATAAACCATCTTCTTTATTAAAGAGGATATGAGTTCCATTTGGATTTTCCGGATCGCCGGGTACTCCATCTAGAATTGCTGTTTGAAAATAATTTCCATTTTCAAATTCATATTTTAATCTAACCGCTGCGGAAGTAGTGGGGAAAATAGAAGGTCCGTTCAAACCGCTCTGAGAAAAATCGGGACCAATACCATGAGACGGATTAATAAATAAAGAGGATGATTCCCTTACATCGAATTCCGAATTCAGATCGTATAAACCAAGGGCTATTGAGAAGTGTTGCGAGAAGAATTTTTTTTCGAGAAGTAGTTGGTATAATTTCCAGGAAGGAATGGTTTCTATATTGCTTATCCCTTGCAATGTACCTACTAATTTGTTAGGAGTTCCGCCGCTGTTACCTAGAAAATGTATTAAGAGGTTTGTACTCGCCAGACCAATACTTTTGTTTAAATCTGCCGAAAGTATTATATCTGTGTTATCAAGTGTTGTTGTTGCTCTATTAAATCCACCATAAACATTGGAAAACATTTCACCTTTGTAAACAAACTCAAAATCCAATCCGGATTCGCTTAGATTATTTCTTATACCCCACCAATCACCGCTTAGATTACTTCTTTGTAGTAAATTCAAAAGGAGCGGTTCTTTTTCTTTATTTAATTCTGCCCTATTATCAGGAGAATAATCCATAGTATTAGAGCTAGCATTGCCGTAAGCAAATAATAAAGTATCATTGTCTTTGAATTGTGCTTTTTCAATTGTACAGAGTAAGATCATCATTGCCAAAAAAGTAATTTTATTATGCATTTTCCGGTTCCATTACTGTCTCTAATTCAACATTTTCTTCTTTTGATAATATTTTTTCAAGATCAATAAGTATCAACAATCTGTCTTCAAGTTTGCCCACCGATTTAATATAGTCCGAATTTATCCCCATCGCCAAACTTGGCGGAGCTTCGGTCACATCCTGGGGAATACGTAAAACTTCATTTACCGAATCAACGATAAATCCAACTGTTTTTTCGTTTACTTCCATTACAATTATGCGTGTGTTTTTGTCCGGTTCTTTTCTCGGCATTCCTAAACGTAAACGTAAATTGATAACCGGGATTACTCTACCTCTAAGATTAATTACTCCGTTCACATAATCGGGTGCGTTGGGTACTTTTGTAACCTGCAGCATTCTATTGATTTCCTGCACATATAAAATATCAACCGCGAATTCTTCATCCTCGATGAAAAAACTTACCAATTGAAGCAGTTCGGTAGTTTCTTTTTTTTGCATTTCCAAACCTGACATTTCAAATTTCCTTAGTTGTTAAAATGATTAAATTACTCAGAACTGTCGTTTTACACCTTCATTATCGTGCCAATTGGTGGTTTGTTTAATTATTTACAAATTGGAAGATGTAACGAACTTGAGATTAATTGGGCATTGAAGAATTTTGGAGGATTGGCTGATAAAAGCCATTTTCTATTTTATCTATTTAACGGGCGTAACGAAATAAGAACCATTAGCGTCAGCAGAAAATTTAGAAGCAAGTGAAATAATAATTGACAGAACGAATGAACGTATTTGTTTTTAAGATGTATACTTTTTCAGTGGCAAAAGAAGCTCTGAGAGAACCGTTAATACTAATCTGTTAGTCAGTTAGTTAACGGAGATTAACGATAGATGAATATCGAATAATTTACCCCGTTGGATAACTTTTTTTGTGATTGGTGATATTTTCTAAAAGTTTATTCAACGGGGTAAACAAGGAATAATGAATTTCGAAGTGAACACAATCTATGTTTCAACTTCATCACGCACGCCTGTAATTTTCTGATGTCTTTGAGGCTCGGCGGTAAAGCTAATTATTTTGGGAAAAGCCACAGCGACACAAAGTCCTGTTAAAAGAATGCATCGGTTGCGTGAGGTGAATTCTTCATTTAAAATTTCTTATTCCCGGTGAGAACAGAGTAGGTTATACAAATTCAAAAAGAATTAAAATATGTTTCCTCATGCAGCTTTTGCGGTAAGCCCACTTCTTATTATATTAGTCATCAAAAATTGGAGTGCAACAAACTGATTGTCTGCTGCCACAAGTGCAAAACAGAAAAGGATTACTGCTGTTCGAATGAATGCAGAAAAGCGCCGCACAAAAGGAAAAAATTTTATGATTAAAATGGAAATTGACGCACGCCCGATTGATCGATTTAATTTTATTAAACGATGGTTCGTTTCTATTCTCATCATCCCTGTTGTCATTTACCTGCTTGCTAACCGGGGTGAATACGGGCTGATTGACAATTTCGATCTTGTCATTCACGAGGCGGGTCATTTCTTTTTCAGCTTTTTCGGGAAATTTATTTATACACTCGGCGGCACATTAATGCAGATAATGCTGCCGCTATTATTCATCTGGTACTTCTTTAAAAATTATTATCGCACCGGTATTCAGCTATCGCTATTGTTCCTCGGGCAAAACATGATCAATATTTCTGTCTATGCAGCGGATGCGCAGGCGCGAAAACTACCGCTTCTTGGCGGCAACAAAGTTTACCACGATTGGCATTATCTTCTCGGCGAAATAAATTTACTTCAGTATGATGCTGTGGTTGGATATGTTTTCGTTGGATTGGCGGTTTTAGTGTTTGCCATTTCTATATTAATGCCTCTCATCATTCGCGATTAAATATTATCTTATCACATCGAAAACAAAACTATATTTATGCGATCTTTACTATTTATCTTTCTTTTTAGCGCTCAGGTTATAGCTCAAAATGGGCTTGTAAAAACTTATTATGACAACAACAAAGTTGAGTCGGAAATAAATTATGTGCAGGGGGTTCGGACAGGCGAAGCAAAATTTTATTACGAAAACGGATATTTGAAAGAAGAGATAAATTATCTTAACGGTAGAATTGACGGGATAGTAAAAAGGTACACGCCGGAAGGAAAAATATTTGAGCTGTTTAACATAGAGAACGGAAAGCGTGAGGGTCCAACTTCTATTTTCAGTGAAGAAGGCGTTTATGTGAAAGATATTTTTTTCGTCAACGGAAAACTTGAAGTTGATGAAACACCAATCTATGTAAAAAAAGAAATTCCGGAGAAAGAAACACCCAAACCAACGACAGTTGTTGCAGTGCAGCAGCAGAAAGCTGTAAAAAAATCAAACGAAGAACTGGAACTGCCGCCTGCACTAAAGGATGATGATGATGAAGACGATCCGGCATATTATTTAAGCGCCGAAGTGATGCCGAGACCCGCAGGAGGAATGGCTATTATTTATAAAAAACTTATCTATCCCAAAGATGCAAGAGATAAAAATATTCAAGGGATAGTTAAAGTTAGGGCTTTTGTTGATGAGTGGGGCGAAGTAACAAAAGTAGAAATCGATGAAGGCATTGGTTACGGCTGCGATGATTCTGCCAAGACGGCTGTTTATTACACAAAATTTAAGCCCGCAATTCAGAAAGGAAAAAAAATAAAAGCGCAAGTTGTTGTGCCGGTAGAATTCAAAATATATTAAAAAAAGTTCGGCAGTGAGTAGAAAACGCAAGATGGAGTTGAGTATTTTATAAAATTTAAACTGCAAGAACGCATGAAAACGAATGGTTGCATGCTTATCAATTAGTAATTCGATTGGTCACTCCGATAGCCAACGAACTTGCCGCGCTATGTGTTCTTTTTAATATTAAATCTAAAAGCATCCAAAACATATTCTAATTGATCATTTGTTTCTTTTAGCGCAATTATATAGTTCGGGAATTCCCTTCTCAATTTGTATTCTTTTCTAAGACTTTCAAAATAGACCGCACGCTTTTCTTTTGGCATGTTTATAATCCGGCGAAAAAGAGCATCATCGTTTTTTATTTTATAAACACTGCTGAAAATTTTATTAATTATGTTTTCTAACGGCGTTGAGTTATCTGCGAACAACAAATTATCTTCTACTTTTGGAAGAGACGGTTTCCACGTATTCTCAGCGCCAAGAAATTTACAAAGCGAATCGTAAATCATTTTTGTGCCGTTAACCTTTCCTTCATAAGAATAGCCCGCGATGTGAGGTGTGCCGAGTTCGACAAGTTTTAATAAGTCACTATTTAAGTTCGGTTCGTTTTCCCAGACATCGAGCACGAGCTTAATTTTTTTTTGAGGGATTAATTTATTCAAAGCTGCATTATCAATTACAGCGCCGCGCGCCGCGTTAATTATTACAGCGCCGTCTTTAATGCTCTTTATTTTATCTTCGTCTAAAAGGTGATATGTGCTATCAATGCCGCCCATATTTAAAGGTACGTGAAATGTAATTATATCTGCTTTAAGTACATCGGCAAGTTTTAAAAATTTATCGTCGCCTGTTTGTCTCTTTAATGGAGGATCATTCACAAGCACGTTAAATCCGATAACATGCGCAAGTCTTGCAACTCTGCTGCCAATATTCCCGCAGCCTACTATTCCGAGAGTTAAATTTTTAATTTTCAGTTCATATTTAACGAGCAAATAAAACAACGAAGTAAAAACATACTCTGTCACAGCATCTGCATTACAGCCTGCGGCGCTCGAAAAAGTAATCCCTTTTTTGTTTAAATAATTTAAATCAATGTGATCGGTTCCGATTGTTGCCGTGCCGACAAACTTTACCTTAGCGTTTTCCAACAAAGATTCATTCACATCGGTTATTGACCGCGTTATTAAAATGTCAGCGTCCTTACAAATACTGTTAGTTATACTTCTGCCATGGTGAAGTTCTACATCACCGAACCGAGAAAAAACCTCTTGAGCAAAACTTATCGCTTCATCTACAATTATTTTCATTAACGCCAATATATTTTTAACAAAACAAATTACTTTTTAACTTCAAATACTAACCTGGTACTCAGCGGCAGTTCTTAACATACAGCCACAAAACCCCGCACCAAAGCACTCCACGCCCGAGCAAATTTTTAAATTAATACAGAGTTAATATAAATTGTTTTTTCTTCTATTAAAATTTATCTTTCGTTACAAATCAATAAAAAATAATTAATCAAAATTATGTAACTATAAACCCGTTCACTTTTAATGCTGAGGAGATAAAATGCTAAGCCAACTGCTTCAACCGGAAATTAGAGCATTGCTCGACGAAAGGAATCTTAGCGCCCTAAAGGAAGTTTTAAGTGAATGGACGCCTGCCGATATTGCCGAAATTATGGCAGATCTGCCCGAATACGAGGAGGCTGTAATTTTCCGTCTTCTTCCAAACGAGCTTGCCGCCGACACTTTTGAATATCTTGACTTAGATATGCAAATGCATTTACTTAAAGGATTGGGGAAAGAAGAAACCGCAGCGATACTAAATGAAATGGCGCCGGATGATCGAACAGCATTACTTGAAGATTTGCCGAGTTCCGCCGCACGGCAGCTTATCACACTGCTTTCTGCCGAAGAAAGAAAAATAGCCACAACGCTGCTTAACTATCCTGATGATAGTGTCGGTCGTTTAATGACGCCCGATTACATCGCGGTTAAACCCGAATGGACAATGAGCGAAACACTTCAGCACATCAGAGAAACCGGCAGTGGATCGGAAACCTTAAACATAATTTATGTTACGGATGAAAAAGGGAAATTAATTGACGACATCAAAATAAGAGATGTACTTCTTGCTCCGGTAGATTATAAAGTGAACGATTTAATGGACTTAAACTTTGTAGCGCTTCATGTTACCGATGATCAGGAAACAGCCGTAAATGTTTTCAAGCGATACGACAGAGTTGCACTACCGGTTGTTGATGCTTTCGGAGTGCTGATTGGTATTGTTACTGTGGATGACGTATTAGATGTTGCTGAAGAAGAGGCAACTGAAGATATTCATAAACTCGGCGGTATAGAAGCTCTTGAAGAATCTTATGCAACCATATCTTTTGGAGAAATGTTAAAGAAACGCGCAGGCTGGCTTGCAATATTATTTATTGGTGAAATGTTTACAACCTCTGCCATGGCTTATTTTGAAGATGCGATTGCAAAAGCCGTAGTGCTGACGTTGTTCATACCGTTAATTATTTCGAGCGGCGGTAATTCCGGCTCGCAAGCTGCCACGCTTGTAATACGCGCGCTTTCGCTCGGTGAAATTACACTTAAAGATTGGTTTTTTGTGATGCGAAGAGAAATTTTATCGGGGTTTGTATTGGGTTTAATACTTGCTTCGGTAGGATTTTTAAGAATTTATTTTTGGGAATTGACTTCTCAGGCATATGGCGATACGTGGTATCTTTTGGGTGCAACCGTTAGTATTGCCTTGCTTGGTGTTGTTATGTGGGGAACGATTTCCGGATCTATGCTTCCGTTTATCTTAAAAAAACTGGGCGCCGACCCTGCTGCATCATCTGCACCGCTTGTTGCAACAATGGTAGATGTAGTGGGAGTAGTAATTTATTTCAGCTTTGCATACCTCATTTTAAGCGGTACGCTGCTTTAATTAAGTGCAATTTCAAATTGACCAAATTAATAAGTTGTGTTGCGCAGACAAGAAATTAACAAAGAGCCGGCATCTTTATTTCTCAACGGATCGAAAGATTATTAAACGGACCTACATGCCTTTTCATTCTTCTGTGCAGTTAATTTTTTCCGAAATAATATTCTGTTAATTCACTGAGACGATTTACAAGAATTGAGAGTTAAGGTATTAATATATCGTTTGTTAGACTTGCGTCACAACATTGTCGTTTAATCCTCTCTTTATAAAAAAATATCCGGGATTTATTCTTTTTAAACGATTAATTATATAAATTTGCCGCCAAGATTACTTTAACTTTTATTTATGCTTTAAACTTTTTATCCGTTAACTAACGAACGGCAATTATTCTATTGTTTAAATATGAGGGCGCTTTCATAATTAAAATATAAAATGGTAGATAATAGAGTGAGAATTCGGTAACAATAACCGAATTAGTCTGATTGCTCAATCCTTTTGCCACTTGAGCTAAAAAACACAAAAGGGAAATTTTATTCAGTTGCAGTTATTGCTCATCACTTTTTTCACAAAGTTTGTTAGTGACCCAATTATCTTCAGATTTTATAAAAATATTTAATTAATTTTACTTTCTATTTCAGATCGGATTATTTTTTATACAAACGCAGTATATTTTACTGCGGCTGTGACTCACGTGGCGAAGCTGTGTCCAACTTAATCAAGTAAAAAGAAAAAAGTAAAAAATGTCGAATACAGTATTACATCAGATTTTTTATTTTGCAATTTTGGCGAGTATTAAACGAAGTTAAATCCTTTGTGCTCAGTAAATGAAATGCTAAAACTTTTTTCTTGAATTCAAAACTCATCCGTCATCAAACAGACAAAATTATCAGCACATTATGAACCTATTAAACAAAATACAAAATAAAAAAGCTGTCATCGGCATCATTGGTCTTGGATATGTCGGACTTCCATTAGGACTTGAATTTGCGCATAAGGGATTCAAAGTCATTGGCTTCGATATAGACGAAAAGAAAATTCCCATACTTGAACGGGGCGAATCATATATAAAGCACATCAAAGCAGAAAGAATAAAATCTGCTGTTGACAAAGGTATGTTTGATGCCACATCCGATTTTTCAAGATTGCCAGAAGTTGATGCAATAATTATCTGTGTACCAACACCCCTTAACGAGCACCGCGAACCGGATATGTCCTACATCGTTAATTCGGGCGAGGTCGTTAGCAAATATTTGAGAAAGGGGCAGTTTGTTGTACTGGAATCATCAACGTATCCCGGCACAACAGATGAAATACTTCTTCCCATGTTAGAAAATTCGCAGCAATCTCAATTAGTCAACCAACACAAAAAGTTTGTTTGTGGTGTTGATTTTTATTTAGCGTTTAGTCCTGAGAGGGAAGATCCAAACAATCCCAATTATAATACTGCAACTATTCCTAAAGTTGTTGGCGGAGTTACACCTGCCTGCCTCGAAGTTGCGCAAGCTTTATATAATCAGGTTATAGTAAACACAGTTCCGGTAAGTTCAACCAGAGTAGCTGAAGCTACAAAACTACTTGAAAATATTTTTCGTTCCGTAAACATAGCTCTTGTTAATGAACTAAAGATGGTGTTTGACAGAATGGAAATAGATGTTTGGGAAGTAATAAAAGCGGCATCAACAAAACCATTTGGCTTTACGCCCTTTTACCCCGGTCCCGGATTAGGCGGGCATTGTATTCCTATTGATCCGTTTTACTTAACATGGAAAGCACGCGAATACGACATAAGCACAAAATTTATCGAGCTTGCCGGTGAAATAAATACTTTGCAGCCTTATTATGTTGTCGAACGTACTTTAGATTATTTAAATAATTTTGGCAAATCATTAAAGGGAGCTAAAGTTTTAATTCTTGGCGCTTCATACAAAAAAGATATTGACGACATGCGTGAATCACCCACGTTAAAATTGATCGATATATTAAGATCAAAAGGTGCGGTAGTTGATTACAGCGATCCTTATGTTCTAAAACTGCCGCCAACAAGGCATTTTAAGTTTGATCTGTCATCTGTTGAAATAACAAAAGAATCGCTATCAAAATACGATGTAATTCTTTTGAGTACAGATCACTCTGATTTTGATTACAAGTTTATTTCGGAAAACGCAAAACTTATTGTGGATACACGCAACGCTTTCGGCAAAAAAGGAATAATAAAAGAGAACATATTTAAAGCATAACTTAGCTTCTCAGTGGATCTTGATAGAAGAACTACAGAAAATGCAAAGCCCGCAGCGGGCAAAGACTAAAGCAATGAGTTAATTTTTAATTCACGATATTCTAAATTAATTTTTTGAATCCGCATAAGGTAAAACAAAGTTAAAGATAACGATGAATGAGATAGGCAAGTTAAAATTAAAAATAACTAAAGTATTGGAAAGCCGTGAGGATCTTGTTTTTGCATATCTTTTCGGTTCAAGAGTAAAAGACTGCATACGCTTTGGCAGCGATTTAGATTTAGCTTTATATTTTAAAACCGATCCTGATATTCTTGAAATCGGCGGATTGGTTACACAATTAGAATTAACCGTTGACATTAAAATTGATATTATAAAACTAAATGAACTACCGATCCAAAACCCGGTTTTAGCTTATAATATTTTAAGCGAAGGAATTCTACTTTTTTGTAAAGACATTACTTTAGCAAACAATTACAAAAAAGATACACTTGTTGGTTATTTCGACTTTCAACCCATGCACGAGAAATTTAATAAAAGATTTCTTGAAAGATTGACAACGAATAATTTTGCCAGGTAGTTGTGATAATAGATAAACTTAAAAGATTAGAAACAAATTTAGTTACATTAAAAAAAATAAAAGAAACTTATTGCTACGAAGATTTTTTGTCGGATAAGATTGACGAATGGGGGCTTAGATACGGCTTTTTTGAAACAATACAACTAATAATTGATATTTCAAGCAGTATTGTAGCGGAGAAGAATCTTGGCATGCCAAAAAATTATTCTGAGTCGGTTATCTTGCTAATCTCAAACAAATATTTAACGAATGATTTAGGAGAGCAAATTATTAAAATGATCGGGCTCAGAAATTTGATTGTTCACGAGTACGGAATAATTGACCTTAAGAAACTTTATGAGTATTTAAATCATTTGAAAAATATAGAAGATTTTGTAGACGAAATAAAAAAGTTAGTATGAGCCTTTCTGTCTTATGCGTTCTTTCAAGGGAGCCTGGCAGTTAATAGGATTAACGGCAAAGTTCCCCGACAAAACAAATCAATATGAAAAAAATTATATCCGTAGTAGGCGCCCGTCCCAATTTTATGAAAGTAGCGCCGCTTCACAAAGCATTCAATCAATTAGCAATTAACTCCGTTAACCAACGGACACAAATAAAAATTGAACATCTGATTTGTCACACCGGGCAGCATTACGATGAAAAGATGTCACAGGTATTTTTTGATGAATTAGAATTACCTAAGCCTGATTTTTATCTCGGTATCGGCTCGGGCTCACACGCAGAGCAGACTGCAAAAATAATGATTGAATTTGAAAAAATTCTGTTACAGGAAAAACCCGATCTTGTTATTGTTGTTGGAGATGTTAATTCCACCATAGCGTGCAGCCTTGTTGCGGTAAAACTCGGAATTAAAACGGCACATGTGGAAGCAGGTTTGCGCAGCAATGACCGCACAATGCCTGAAGAAATAAACAGACTGCTGACCGATGCAATATCCGATTATCTTTTTGTTACTGAAAAAAGCGGAGTTGAAAACCTAAAACACGAAGGTGTCCCTGAACAGAAAATATTCTTTACCGGCAATGTAATGATTGACAGTTTAGTGAACTATTTGCCGAAAACTGAAAAATCAACCATCTTTAAAAAACTGGGTTTAATTAATGCCAAAACCAAAGAGTTGATTAAGTCAGATACTGAAAAGGTAGATTCAACCAATCATACATCCATACATCCATACATTCTTTTAACATTTCACCGTCCGGCTAATGTAGATTCGGAATTGTTCTTGCAAAAATTAGCGACAACTATAGATGAGCTTTCTAAGTACAGAAAAATAGTGTTCCCCGTACATCCGAGAACAAGAGCAAATTTAGAAAAACATGGAATCATGCACGGGGTCAATAATAGAGTAATACTCACCGAACCTATCGGCTACATTGATTTTCTTGCACTGACAAAAAACGCCGAACTTATAATTACAGACAGCGGCGGAATACAGGAAGAAAGCACGTATCTTGGCGTTCAATGTATTACCGTTCGGAACAATACCGAAAGACCCGTTACAGTGGAAGTCGGAACGAATCAGTTGATCGGCACCGATTTAGATTTAGTTAAAGAAGCTGCGCTGAAAGTACTGAACGGTGAGAAAAAAACCGGAACCATTCCGGAACTTTGGGACGGAAGAGCCGCCGAAAGAATTGTTGAGATTTTAGTTAGTGCAATTTAGTTTAAACTGCTTATCTACTTATAACAAGTTAATTCTCACCTTGCGCAAAAGATTCAACTGAATGACCATCCAGCGTCGGCGGGATGGATGTTAGGGCAAATAAATATCTTCCCGGTCTGCTTTAGACAAAAAAAACAACGGGCTTTTTGGCTGAAGCCTTTAGCTTGGAGTTCTACTTTGCCCATCCGTTAGCTAATAGATTAGCCAACGTATAAACAGCAATCCCATAAAGGTTTAATGATTTTATGAATAATGAAAACAGAAAGTAAAATAGAGAAAAACCGGTTTAAGAATTTTTCTGCGGAAAAGAAACTTGAATTGGCAATTCAACTTAGAAATTCTGCAATTGAATTAAAAAGAGCTGCATTAAGGGAATTTCATCCTACGTGGAGTGAAGAAAAAGTGGTCGAAGAAGTAAAAAAAATATTCTTATATGCAAGGACATAAATTATTTCAAATATTCACCGGTAAATTTAATGTATTAAAAACACCATATATGGTAACCGGATCTGTTGCATCTATTGTTTATGGTGAGCCAAGATTAACACATGATATAGACATTGTTATTACAATCCCGGTTTCTTTAATAGAAAAATTTCAACATTCGTTTCCAAAAGATGAGTTTTATTTTCCCCCGGTTGAAGTTCTGAAAAACGAAATTTTAAGAGACAATAGAGGACACTGCAATATCATTCACAATTCATCCGGGTTTAAAGCCGATATATATTTTGCCGGGAATAATGATTTTCAGCATTGGGCTTTGGAAAATGTGAGAAACATTGATTTTAGGGGAGAAGCAATGCTGATTGCTCCTGTGGAATATGTTATAACTAAAAAACTTGAGTTCTATAAAGAGGGTAAAGCTCAGAAACACATTAAAGACATAAAATCCATGTTGGAAAATTCAAGAGAGATTATAAATTTTGATCTATTGAATAAATTTATAACAAAATTTGGTTTGGTTGAAGAATGGAAATTGTGTAATTAGAAAAAAAATGGTCGAGTGGATGCATGATTGAATGGTTTTTGTTTCACTAAATTTCTCAAAAAAAACACGTTAGTGAGTTTCGGGTACATTTTGGTTAAGGGCATCTCTAAAAGCATTAACTGGCGCTCTTCGAAAATCCGGTTTGGCAGCATATACCCGTATTCCGTTAGTTAACGGATTTTTAGAGGAGCCCATAAGGAAGTAAACTGCTATACGCTTAAGTTTGGAATAATGAATGAAGATTGATGAAAGAAGATTTGTTCAATCGTTGAAAATGTATTAACCCCGTTAGGGGTGGTATGTTTATAGATTAATTATTACCACCAAACAGTTCAAAACCCCGTAGGGGTGAAATGTTGAATTTATGAATGAAGGATTGTCCCCCGGCTTTGCTCGGGGTGACGAGGTGATAAGATGATATTATTAAACTGCAACTAAAAATTATTGAAAATTATTAAGGGATTAGAGTAAACCATAAACAAGAACTGTTAAAAAAAATATCATCCCACACCGCAAAGATTGGCATTATCGGACCTGGTTACGTCGGGTTGCCTCCCGGTTTAACTTTTACGCATAAAGGATTCACCGTAATCGGGTTTGATGTACACGTTATTGGAATGAAGTAAAAAGGCAAAAGGAAAAAGTCAGAATTTTAAATAGGAGTGGAAGATGAAAGATATTGAGGAGCGCGTATTTAATTTTAGTGTGAATACACTTTCACTTCTAAAAATGATATAACGGGTAAAATTTAGACATACTATTAAGAAAATAAAAGTAAAACATGGCAAAAGTCAAAAGTGAAAAATGTAGTTTAATCTTTTGCGTCTTTTAAATTTGTAATTGAACTTGTTTTGTCAGTTTGTTGGTTTTTATCTTTTATCTTTTATCTTGTTTCTTGTTTTAGGGTGTCCGGATAAAAACTAATCAAAAAAAACATAGCCTATAAATGGAAAATATTTTTAATAAATTTCTAGAGTTGATGGCTTCGTTTGAAAAGAACGATGTTGAATATATTGTAATCGGTGGATTAGCAATTAACTTACACGGATTTGCAAGAAATACTGAATATATTGATTTGTTTGTAAATCCGTTCGAGGATAATATTAAAAAATTACAAGCCTCTCTATTTGAAATTTTTAATGATAATGATATTTATGAAATAACATTAGAGGAGTTGCAAAAGTTTCCTGTTATAAGGTATGTTTCAAACGCTGGAATTTCTATTGATGTAATTGCAAAATTAGGAGAACAATTTAGTTTCTCTGATTTAGAATATGATGTAAAAATGATAGAAGAAACAAAAATTAAGTTTGCCAATTTAAAGACTCTTTATATGCTTAAAGAAAAAACTTATAGAGAGATTGACCAATTGGATTTGAAATTTATAAAATCAAAATTAGACAACAATGCCAATTAAAAAATATACAACATTTAACCATGCGTCTAAAGATTTATGGGTTTTAAATCCCGATGATGTGTACTATTTCACTTTAAAAAATCACTTTGCATTTTGGAGTAGAATAGCAATTAAAAAACAAAAGTCTGGAATTCAGAAATTTAAGAATTATAAACAGTTTTTAGACTTTAAAAGCAAATTTTAAAATTAGTGAACAGAATAAGTAAAAAGTAAAAAGGCAAAAGTTAAAAACATAAAAAATTTTCTACCTGAGGCGAACATGCTTGGCAAAAAAAATCCGTTGGCTAACGGATTGGCTAACGGATACATTCCAGTATTATAATAATTAAATTAAGGAAAAAGTATAGACTTAAATTACCGGATGCAATTATTTGTGCTTCGGCTGCATCTTTGGGTATACCTCTTGTGTCCAATGATAAAATCTTTGAAAGAGTTGAAGAAATAAAACTCCTAACTTTACCCGATTGCTTGAAATAAAATATTCATCCTTACTATTATTTTATCCTTTTTACTTTTTACATAATACCATACGCAACTAAACAATTATACAGATCAAATTCATATACAATATGGTTGATCCCAAATGACGCGTCACCCCCACCCGTCACTAGTTCTTTCATCTTTTTAATCATCCGAAGGCTGACAGGTTTTTAATTTAACAGACCGGTACTTGTACAAAAGCGCAACTTTATAATTTTGGGCAGATGGGTGTTGTCATTTCGACCGGCTTGCCTGCCGATAGGCAGGAGGGAGACCTGTGCGCCTCTGGTGTAAAGTTTAATAATGGCAGAATAGTTTTTTCGCAAGGACTCTAATGTCGTTTGCTGTAAGAATTATTCATGAACTCAAAACCGCTGATAGCAAGTTTCTATCTTTACTTTATTCTTTTGTTACTCGTTTCGCGTCACGATATTTTTTTAATTAGCAATTTGTTCTCTTCTTAGTATTCGTTATATTGTAGTGAATGACACTACATATTTATTTAAAGAATGGATT
>Ga0100385_1001839_pt1 | contig 20691 bp, 17 predicted proteins | sample CryGeymeta201509_FD_81543 | JGI IMG/M metagenome (GOLD analysis project Ga0100385, IMG submission 81543) | Groundwater microbial communities from Crystal Geyser aquifers in Utah, USA - Crystal Geyser metaG 2015-09 | ecosystem: Environmental > Aquatic > Deep subsurface > Groundwater | place: USA... | reverse complement strand
CCGAGGGCGGCTTCGTTGGGGTCCTTCTCCAGCGTCGCCCGAAGCATCTCGACCGCCCCCGCGTCTCGCAGCTTCCCGAGCGTCCGCGCCAGGAAGAAGCACGTCCAGCTTCGCTGCCGGGAGGGTTCTGCTGCATGGTACCGCGCGAACGCTGCCCGCACGCGGAGCGCGTCCTCCGGCTGCAATGCGACCACTGAGAGCAATTGAGCAGCGCGGGACTCCGGCTCCAGCGGGCTCACCGACACTGCGGGCGGCGAAGCCGTTACCGCCTCCGCCAGTGCCGGGTCCCTCTTCGCCTGCGGATCGCCCAACACGGCGAGACACGTGTCAACCACAGCACCCGCCCTGCCGCTCCGGTTGACCACCCGCGACACCAACACCTCGTAGGAATCGTTCTCGAACAGCAGCCCGCGGTCGGTGTCGATGGGCACCGACTCCAGCAGCTTCGCTGTCAGCGCAGCGGTCTTCCGCGAGCCCAGGGCATCGAGCGATTCGAGGATCCGGTAGTGCGGGATCGAGGCGTTGCAGCCCATCAGCCACTCGTGGTCGGCCGTTCGGAAGGTGTAGTACCAGAACTCGACCAGCTTCGCGAAGGCGTCGAGCAGGCACTGCTCCGCTTCGGGCGTGCCGATCCAGCCAAGCGCCTCGGCAGCGGCCCCGGCGAGGTGATCTGGCATCGCAGCCCAACCGAACTCGTGGCTCTTGGCCGGCTGGACCGGGGTTCTTGCGGTGTTCTCTTCGAGGACTCGGCCCAACAGCGGCACCGCTGAGGCGTCGCGCAAGTGCCCCAGCGCGCGCAGGGCGGCGAGCCGGGCAACAAGGCTGTCGCTGCGGCCGGACTCGACGTACTTGCGCAATGCCGCCTTGGCCGGTTCGCCGCCGACGTGCCCCAGCGCCTCGATTGCGAGGTGTGACACGGTGGCGTCGGGTGAGTCGGTCTGCGCAACGAGGTCGCGCTCGATGGCATCCCAGTCGTGCGCCGCAAGCCACGCCGCCCAACCCGCCGCGTCCTTGGTGCGCTCCTCCTCGCTGCCATACGCGTTGAACGGTTCGGCGTGCCCGGTCAGGTGCTCCAGAGCGACGTTGGCGCCTTGCGCGACTTCGCATGCCGAATCGCGTAGCGCGCTTAGCAACGCGGGTACTGCTTCACGGTTTCCGCTGGCCGCCAGCGCCAAGGCAGCCGCGACGCGGACCGGAACTTCGGCATCGTCCAGGGCCGCGCACAGGCCGGGCACGGCTGCCCGGTCGCGGAAGAGACCGAGTCGCTGGGCGGCAACGCGGCGCTGAGCGGGGTCGCCGTCGCGGAGGTGCTGCAGCAGTGCCTTCACCGCCGCCGGTCGCCCGGGAGGCTGATCGGTCAGGTCGGAGCCGGCCGGAAGTGCGGTCTGGCGATACAGGTCGATGCTGCCCACTTCCCGGAACCGCTCGAGCTGCAGGTTCATCACCCCGCCATTCGCCGCGTTGTTGGCGCGGAAGCGGGGCAGCCCCGGCACCAGCGTCAGGTCCACCGGTTGGCGCGTACCGGCGAGGGCGAGCTTCTCGGTGGGGGCGGCCTGCCGCTGCGCGTGACAGCCGATGCAGGAGCGGGTCTCCCCGGGGCGGACGTAGATCCAGCTCAGTTCGTTGACCCCGGCGCGCCCCTCAGCGTCGACCGCTTGCAGCGCCAGCGGCCGGTCGGCCGGCACGCGCGCGAGAAACGACCCGTCCGGCGCCAGTGGCACCGTCCCAAGCTCGACGCCTTCTGTGCCGATGTGCCCATACTGATGGTGCGCCGCCCGCAGCGTGAACGGACTGCCCGAGTACACCCGGACTGCTTTCACGCGGCGCCAGTCGCCGTCAACCTGTTTCGTGTTGAAGACGGATTGGCAGAAGAGAACGCCAGTCTTACCGGGGTCGCGGTCGGCGTCGGTCTTGACGATGGTGGACATCGCGCGCGGCTTCGGTCGCGCGCCGAGATACGCCACCGAGTGCAGGTCGCGCTCCTTCGTCTCGAGCAGTCTCACGGCCGTGCCGGTGGCCGGGTCGACAATCGCCAGCAGGCCCTTCAGCGTGCTGACCAGCAGCCGGTTGTCGGGCAGTGCCGCCATGTCGAAGGGGTTCACGTCGCACGGCATCGCGCGGATGTCGCGGCCTTCGTCGCTTGTTTCGGTGATCGTGGGCCCCAACTCGGAAATGCAGGCAACGCGCCCGTCCGGTAGTGGCGCCGGCGAGCCGCAGCCGTGGTTCCGCAGCCAGGCGTAGCCGTCCTCGGCAGCAGTCGCACGGTCGTAGGGGATCTTGTCTCGGTCCGGCCCGACCAGGATCTCGCCGCCGGTGCCATCCGGGTGGACGCAATGGAGATGCGTCTCCACCTTGGCGCGCTCCAGGAAGTTGTCCTGCCGGACGAACACAATCCGACCGTCTGCCATCACTTCCGGATCCGTGTCGGCGACGATGTGGTAGGTGAGCGGCCGGATCTCGTCGCGGCTGCGGTCGAGCACGAACAGACTGCGGGCGGCGTTCGCGTGATACTCCTCCCGGCAGCCGATCCGGGTTGAGGCAAACACGATCCGGCCGTCGGGCAACTCCGCCGGGTCGTAGTCGTGCCACGGGCCGCGGGTGAGTTGGGTCAACCCGGAGCCGTCAGAGCCGATCCTGTAGAGATGGAAGGAGCCTTCGCCTGCCGGCGCCATGCAGAAGAGAATCTCCGTGCCGTCGTACGAACACGTCGGCGAGGCAATCAACCCCTTGCCGGCATCGAGCAGCAGCCGGGGCGAGCCGTCGGGTGTGGCCGGCGAGAGCGCGTACAGCCGGTAGCCCGAGGCCGCCGGTGCCGGCACGTCGTACTCGAAGAACGCCCGACTGCCGCGGATGGACCACTTGGCGGCCTGTGCCGGCGTCGAGTGCTCGGGCGCCCTCCCCGCCAGGAACACGATGCCTTCGGGCCACGCAAACCCCGCTTCCGGCTCAGCGAACCGGTCTTGCGTCAGCGGCGCCACGCCGCCGGGGATCTGCCGGTCCACAACCAGCGTCGAGGCGTCCGTCAGCTTGTCGGGCGCCGTCAGCGTGCCCCAGGGTCCTCCGCCGTACGGGGCTACGACGTGGGCCGGACCCCACAGGCTGTCGTCGTGATCGGGCTCCGTCCAGTTGCCTTCCGGCTCGACGGCGCTCAGCCAAGTGGGGTCGCTGACCAAGCTCAGGTCCACGCCGTCGGCCGTCCGCACATAGAAAGCGGCAAGCACGCCGCCGGGCCCGCCCAGGTTCTCCCCTTTGATCGCGACGACGTTGGCGCCCTTCGTCAGGTAGCGCTCGATGCGGAAGCGCTCCACCGACTGCCAAGCGTTGCCATAGTTGACCTCTTCGGCGACTTGCCGGTTGTTGACCCACAAGCCGAATCCGTTGTCGGCGGTCACCGCAAGGGTCGCCTCAGCCGGCTCGGCCGTGAGCGTGAACTTGCGGCGGAAGCAGCTCACGAATCCCGTCGGATCGGCAGGATCCGCGCCCGACCAGATCCAGGCAGCTCTGGTGAGGTCGGGCGCCGTGCCGAGGTCAGGCGCGCAGAGCACCAGCGGCGACGCGATGGCGGCCAAGCTGGCGGCACAGAGGAGAGGGCGAAGGGCCCGGGGCATGTCGTTCCTCCCGTTGGGTGGGCAGGACGGTCCCGGCCGAGAACGACCGGGCAGACGCGGGGCCGCTGGGGTCTACACCTCGTTGACGACCTGCACGCCCTTCCCCCGTAGCGTGTGCACCCACTCAGCCACCGTCTCCTGGGCGGGCGAGTCGACGGTCAGCTCCATTTCAGACTCGATCCCCATGCGCTCCCGCTTGCTGGTGCCGAGCTTGTGGTACGGCAAGATCTCGACCCCCTGCAGGTTGGGGAGCGACTTGGCCAGGGCGGCGAGTGCCTCGAAGTGGTCTGGGCGGTCGTTGAGCCCCGGCACGATCGGGCAACGGACCAGGAGGGCAGCGTCGCGGTCGTGCAGCGCCCGCAGGTTCTCCAGGATGCGCGTCAGGGGCGCGCCGGTGTAGGTCCGGTGGCGTTCGTCATCCGTGTCCTTCACATCATATAGGAAGAGGTCCACGTACGGGAGCACTCGCTCAATCCGGCTGAAGTCCACGTGGCCGCAGGTCTCGATGACGTTGTGCAGCCCTTTGTCCTTGCCCGCTTTCAGCAGCGCCTCGGTGAACTCGAGCTGCGCCAGTGGCTCGCCGCCGGAGAGCGTCATGCCGCCGTTGGAGGTCTCATAGAAGGGGCGGTCTTTCAGGACTTCGTCCAGGGCTTCGCGAGCGGTCACCTCGCGGCCGACCACCTCGAGCGCCTTTGCCCAGCACTCCTCCGTGCATGCGCCGCACACGGTGCAGCCCCCGCGCTGGAGGACGTGGCCAAGTGCCTCGTCCATTCGGTGCCCCTCGTTCGGACACACGCGGAAGCAGTAGCCGCAGCCGATGCAGTTCCGCGGGAGAAACGAGAGATGGTTTTTGGGGCTGATGCCCTCGGGGTTGTGGCACCACACGCATTTCAGCGTGCAGCCTTTCATGAAAACAGTGGTGCGGATGCCCGGCCCGTCGTGGATGGAGAACCGCTGAATATCGAAGATGCGGCCGGTGACTGCGGTCGGTTCACTCATGCGTACGGACTCCCTGCATGGGGGTGATGGGAGGCGCCGAGACAACTGTGGTACTGCCACGTTTCTGCCTGGGTCGGGCGTAGCGTAGAGGAGTGGTAGAGTCGTGGTGTCTGTCCGGCGTGCGCACTCGACTCTACGCCCCCGGCTCTACCAACACTTCCCACACGTCGGCCGTCGGCGGCAGGGCAATCACCTGATGGACGACCTCCGCGACTGCTTCGGGCTGGATCAGGTCCCACCGGTCGGCGGCGCCTCCGCAGATGGTCGTGTTGACGGGGCCGGGCATGACGAGGTTGAGCCGAATGCCCGCCCCCTTCAGCTCTTCACGCAGCGCCATCGTGAACCCGCGGAGGGCGAACTTGGAGGCGCAGTAGCAGGCCCTCCCGCTGATGCCGCGGAGGCTGGCGTCCGAACCGAGGTTCACGATTTGGCCGCTCCCCTGTGCCTGGAAGATTGGCAGGCACTCCCGGGTGAGCAGGAACACGGCGTCCAAGTTGACCGCCAGCAGTTGGCGCCATTCCTCCAGCGTCACCTCGGCGGTTGGCTTTCCCCAAGCGATTCCGGCGTTGTTGATCAGTACGTCGAGCCGGCCGACTTCCCGGCGAACCGTCTCGGCAAGTCGAGCGATGTCGGCCGGCTTCGATAGGTCGGTGGGCACCGCCAGGCAGTCGTCGCGGAACGGCCGCAGCTCCTCTGTCAGCGCGTCCAGTTCCGCGGTGGTCCTGGCTGCGGCAACGACGCGCGCGCCATCCTGCGCCAACCGCCTGCAGATCGCAGCGCCGATCCCACGGCCGGCGCCGGTGACAAGGATCACTTTGTCTCTAACGGTCATCTGCTCAGCACCTCTTCCAGCCAGTTCGCGAAGGTGTACCGCGGCCGGTAGCCCAGTAGCCGTTTGGCCTTGCCGATGTCATAGCAGCGCTCGATGGTCCGCGGCAGTTCAATGCCCCGCGCCGCCAGCTCGGCGGCACGGGGGTAATGGCGAGTGATGACCGACCGAGCGTCACTCAGCAAGGCCGCGCTGTCGGCATTGGTGAAGGGGACCCCGGCGGTGATCACGAACGCCTCGTTCTCGACCGTGCTCCTCAGCGCCAGCCAGTGCGCTGCAGCCACATCGGAGAAGTGCACCCACTGCATCAACAGCCCCCTCCCAAATTGTGGATCGCGCTCGTCCATGGGGATGAACGTCCCCGGTCGCAGGGCGACGTAGCTGAGCTTGCCCTGCTGCCGGAACAGCTCGCAGAACTGCTCACCCACGTGCTTGGTGATGGAGTACAGATGCCCCTCAGGGATGCAGGGCTTCGACTCGTCCCACGGCAAGGGAATCCCCTCGTTCCGCCCCATCCCCATGGCCGCGATGCTGCTCGTGTAGATCACGCGCCGCACGGGCCCTTCGGCAGCCGCCTCCAGGATGTTGTAGGTCCCCTTGACGTTGCAGTCGAGGTACTGGGCCGACGAGTACGACTTCCACGGGTGGACGGATGCTGGATGAACCAACTCATCGATGCCGTCGCACAGTGGCGCCACCTCGCCCTTGTTCGTGAGGTCTGCCTGCACAAACTCGAGGGGGGTGTCCATCGGCACCATGTCCGTGAGCCGCAGCTCGATGCCTGGGTCGTCCGCGAGCAGCGCCGTCAGCGCCTTGCCGAGGACCCCGGCGGCGCCGGTGAGAAGGACTTTCATTGCGTGGGCTCCTGTGGGACCGGGTGTCACGTGTCACGAGTCACGTGCCCTGCGTCACGTCGGGCGTGCCGTTCCCACCCGGGACTTGGTGGCGCACCGAACGCGCAGGCTGTGAAGGATACCACAGTGCGGGACGACACGGATCGTGCGCTGCCCGATCCGGTCGGGTAGAATCGCCAAAGCGGAGGAGCTGGCAGATGCCGCTGGCTGAAAGCTGATAGCTGATTGCTGGTCGCTTCTCCCCAGGAGCCCGACATGCCCCTCACTCATAGCGATCTCGCCGACACGTTCCCTTTGGGCGTCATCGCCAACCAACTCGAGAACTTCCAGGTCCCCCTCGGCGACTTCGATCCGGTTGGGGATTGGGAGCAGACGTATGCGCAGGTCACCGTCGGTCAGGCAGGGAGCGCTCGGGTGGGGCAAGTGCGACTGCGACGGCAGCAAGGCGGCACGTTGTTCCACGTCGAGTACGAGAAGCCTGGCGCAGCCGGCAGCCTCCACCGGGAGACGGCGGACGTGACCTGCGTCGCCGACGCTCTCTCGACGCCCACCCACTGGACACTGAGGTGCGAGACCGTCACAGCGGCCGACGGCAAGCTGGTGCCGGACACCCGGATCGAGAAGACAGGCACCGTGAAGGGCGACGTGCTCGAGATCGCCGACAGCCGCGCCCGCCGCAAGCTGCCGAAGCCGGCGGCGTTCACGCTCAACTGGTTGCTGTTCGACGTGGTTCAGCGACTCCCCCGCGAACCGTTCGAGCCGCTTCGCTTCACGCTGCTGGATGACTTCGACCAGCCCAAACCAAACCTCACGCTCGCCTTCTGGCAGACGACGGAACTCCTGCTGGGCGGCAAGCGAGTGCAGCAACAGGCATGGGAACAGCTCGAAAAGGGGCGCGTCCGCAGGACCGTCTGGGGCCGCGAAGGCGACCAGCCGGTGCGGCTGGCCGCGTACAGCCTTCTCGGGCCCGGGACAGTCCCGTGGGCGTACCACGTCGGGGACCACGGCAGGTTGCTGTTCGCAACAGCGGGGCTCGAAGCCTACGTTCTGCAACCGCCGCCTCCCAAGGCTCCGTAGCCCTGAGCGCCAACGGAATGGACGCGCACAGACCAACACAAACAACAGACCGAGGCTACCTGATGATCCAACTGGAACTCCGACGACTTGGCCGCACCGAGATGCGGGCGACCGCGATTGGCATTGGGTGCGCCAGCCTGGGCATGCCCGACCGAACCGATGAGGCCGGCATCCGGGCGGTTCGCCGGGCCCTCGAGTTGGGGACCAACTACCTTGATACCTCACCCGCGTATGGTGAGAGCGAGCGCCGGGTGGGTCTCGCCCTGAGAGGCGGTTGGCGCGAGAAGATCTACCTGCAGACGAAGACCGGCACGCACCCGCAGCGGCGCGGCGACTACTCCACGGAGGGCACTCGCTGGAGCGTCGAGAACAGCCTGCGCCTCCTTGGAACCGACTACCTGGACGCTGTGCTGATCCATGATCCGGCAGACATCGAGGTGCCGCTGGCCCCCGGTCACGCGCTGGACGAGCTGCTGCGCATGAAGGAGCGGGGACTCGTCCGTCACGTCGGGCTCGGGTGCAGGCAGCATCGCTTCCACAAGCGCACAATCGAGACCGGGCTTCTCGACTTGGCGCTGACCTACCTGGATTACACGCTGCTCGACCAGTCGGCGGCCGAGACGACGCTGCCGCTGGCGAAGGAGTACGAGGTCGGCGTTCAGCTCGCCAGCGTGTTCGGCTGCTGGGCGGGCGTCCTCACCGGCAAGGAGCCGGAGAACCCCGCTGGCCCATGCGATGTGGAATTGGTGCCGACAGCGAGGGCTGAACATCCGCCACCTCGCCCTGCACTTCGCGCTCGCCGCCCCCGTCGACGGCATCGTGATCGTCGGCTCCGGCACGCCAGAGCACGTCGAGGAAGTCTTCAGCGATGCACATACGCCGGTGCCGCCGGAGAGGTGGCGCGAGTTCAAGGCTGAGTTCGGGGTCGGGGTGTAGAATGTAGCCCGATCAAACGCCGGGCGTTTGCGCGCCAAGCCGAGGGAGTCCCTTCGCGTGGCGCTCGGAGGTACGTTCCCCAAAGGGAGTGATAGCACTGGATCCCCGCCTCCAAACCAACCGCCTCGCCTGGGATGAGAGGGCGACCATTCACGCCGGAGGCGCCTACCCCGTGGAGGCTTTCAAGGCCGGTCGCGTCGAGGGGATCACTCCCTTGCCTGATGACCTGGGCGAGGTACCCGGCAAGTCGCTCTTGCACCTGCAGTGCCACATTGGGTTGGACACGCTGACGTGGGCTCGCCGGGGCGCGCGGGTGACAGGCGTGGACTTCTCGCCCGTCGCGCTTCGCGAGGCGCAGAACCTCGCCGACGAGCTTGGTCTCTACGCAACATTCGTTGCGTCTGACATCGCGGAACTGCCCGGCGTGTTGGCCGGCGAGTTCGACATTGTGTTGACGTACTACGGCACGATCACGCGGCTGCCCGACCTAACTGCGTGGGCGCGGACGATCCACCACTTCCTCAAGCCTGGCGGCTTCCTCCACCTGGCCGACACGCACCCGTTCGCCGCGATTCTCGAAGCACCCAAGGGCGGCCGGCGGCCGGAGCCAGCCTACGACTACTTCAACGGAGGCAAGTCCCTCCGCATCGAGTCTGCCGGGGGAACGTCTGCCGACCCGTCAGCGGCAACCGCCCACCGCGTGACGTACCAATGGCTGCATCCGCTACAGGAGGTTCTCGGCAGTCTGCTGGACGCCGGTCTGCGTCTCGATTATCTGCACGAGTTCCCGTTCACCTTCTACAACCTGTACTACTATGAGAACGAACACCTCATGCGGCAGGACGAAGACGGCTGGTGGCACCCGGTCGATAGCCCGAACCGGTTGCCGCTGATGTTCTCGGTGAAGGCAAGCAAGGAGTAGGGTCACAGCGGCGGGACGCCAGCCCTTCACGTGTTCTCCGGGCTGAGACCGCAGATCCGCCGAGGGCGCCAGTTCCTGCCGACAAGGAGACAGAGACGCGAACCACGCTGTGGAAGACACCGGAACTGGCGACCGCCTTCCTGCAGGGCGCCCGCGGCGGCGATCTTGTTCGGGGGTGGCGGCAGAGCAATCTGCGTCGGCGGTTGCTGCCGGGTACCTTCACAGCGGCTATAATGGCTTCGCACTGAAGACGCTACCTGTTGACCATGGCACGACTCTCATTCAAGCCGGATTCCAGCTTCTTCCGCAAGATCGTGATTGGTGCGGTCGGTGCTCGTGGTGTGTGCTCGGACTTGGCGGGGCGTGGGCACGAGGTGGTCGAGCTTGAGCGGGGCGCGACGGACACCAAGCTCTGGAAGGACGTCAAGCGCAAGCGGGTGCGCATCCCCGATCTGGTCTGCAGCCGATGTGGCGTGCGCGTCGAGTGCAGAACGAAGACGAGCCCCGAGCTGTCGATGTCGCACAGCCCGACCGACGCCGAGCGGGCGTGGGACTACGGGATGGTCGATGGCGATTGGATCGCGTTCCCGGTGTGCCTCGCCGACGAAGACGACGACTGGAGCCGCGGCGCATTGGCTCGCGACGTGTCGTACTGGCGCCAGGAGAACCGTTCGCGATGGCAAGTCGCGGGGCACGTGAACTACTTCAGAGTCGGCAGCTTCCGCGCAAGCCTCCACGCCAGAAGCAGCACGAAGAGCGGCGAGGAAGGTGCGGAGACGTTCATCGGTTGGGACGCCATCTTCTCCTCCCGGGACGGCGTTGTCGAAGCGGTAGCGCAACCGGGGGCGCGGTCATCCGGCTCCATCACGGTGCGCCGCCACGCAGACGGGCACGCGTACACGTGGCGCGTGAAGCCGGGCAGTCAGGTCGCCGTGTCGGTGGGCGACGCTGTCGTCGACCGGCAAGTGCTTGCCTCGCCCGTAACGCCCCTCACTTCCACTGAGCTGGTCTGCGCCGGTTCTCTTCCCACAAACCACCTCGCCTTTCTCCTCCAGTCGCGTGAGAGAACCCAACGCTTCGCCGGGGTGAAGCTGGCACGCCTTCGAGGCGACGGGTCGTCGCGGGAAGCCATCACGTCGCTGCACCGCGACCCCGAAGAGGACGTGTACGTGCGCTTGGAGGCAGCCTCCTACCTGGCGTCCGTGTGCGCCTGTCCCGCGTCCGACGCGTTCGGTGCGTACCTGGCCAGCGCTGATGAGCAGACGCAACTCGAAGCCGTCATCGCCCTGGGAGAAGCAGCTACAGACAGCTCGGTCGCCCTGCTCTCAGAGTTCGTCTCGGACCCAGGAAAGCCCTACTTCCTCCGCAGCGCCGCAGCGTGGTCGCTGAGCCAGACCGGTTCGGGCGCCGCCACGCAAGCGCTTATCCGCACGTTCGGCGACGTTGACCTGGCACTCCGCGAAGAGGCGCTCGACGGCCTCGTGTCCCTGGGAGCGGGGACCCAGTCGCTCCTTCTGTCCGGGTTGCACGACGCAGATGCCGCCGTCAGAGCCGGATGCGCCGAGGCCCTGCGCCAGCACGGTGATCTGCCCGGCCCCCTGGCCGCGGACCTGATCGCGGAGCTGAGGTCGCCCGAGACTGAGCCGTGGGCCGTGTGGCTGGCAGGGCAGCTCCCGCGAGAGCACTTCCGAGCGGCGATCTCCGAGCTTCAGGAGCGGAAGCCCGAACTGCACTACGCCCTCTCGTTGCTGTGGTCATTCGTCGAGAGCTGGATTGCCCGGCACTGGGAGCTGCACCCCGCCGCAAGGTGGGTGCCGGCATGATCCCCAAGGAGCATCACATATACACCACCGACCTCGGCGTCCAAGCATGCGGCGATAGCCTCGATCTGCTGCCGTTGCTGCCCGAGGAGTCGGTGGACCTCATTCTCACCAGCCCGCCCTTCGCCCTTCGCCGGAAGAAGGAGTACGGCAACAAGGAGCAAGGCGAGTACGTCGAGTGGCTGTGCGAATTCGGCCGGGCAGCGTACCCCGCGCTGAAGGAGACGGGTAGCTTCGTGCTCGACCTCGGCGGAGCGTACGAGCAGGGCAAGCCCGTCCGGTCGCTCTACAACTTCCGCGTGCTGGTGGCCTTCTGCGACTCCCTCGGGTACCGGTTGGCCGAGGACTTCTACTGGTTCAACCCCGCCAAGCTCCCCTCGCCCATCGAATGGGTCAACCGCCGCAAGCTGCGCGCCAAGGACTCGGTCAACACCGTCTGGTGGTTCTCCAAGAGCGACTTCCCCAAAGCCGACGTGCGCCAGGTGCTCACGCCCTACTCGGAACGAATGCAGAAGCTGCTCCGCGACCCGGAGGCGTTCTACCAGCCGGCGAAGCGCCCCTCCGGCCACGACATCTCCGGCAACTTCGGCAAGCGCAACGGCGGCGCCATCCCTTCGAACCTGCTCCAGATCCCAAACACGGACAGCAACTCTCACTACCTTCGCACCCTCAAGGCGCTCGGCCAGAAGCGCCACCCCGCCCGCTTCCCGCCCGGCCTCCCGCGCTTCTTCATCAAGTTCCTCACGGAAGAAGGCGACTTGGTGCTCGACTTCTTCTCTGGCTCGAACACCACCGGCGCCGTCGCGGAAGAGCTGGGGCGACGTTGGATCAGCATCGAGCTGGATCGGCAGTACGCGGTCCTGTCGGCGGTGCGGTTCATGGAGGACTTGACCGTGGAGGAGACGCAGGCGAAGATGCGGGAGATGCATGGGGGTGGGGCGCCCAGGCTGCATCGGACGTTTCTCGCCCCAGAAGAGGCGGGCATTGAGCCGAGGACCGAGCGGGAGGCGGTGACGGCGCAGCTTGGGCTGTTCTGACGACCCGTCTCGACGCCGGTGTCCGCTGAGTGTGGCACCCGCCTCCCCGGTGCCGGGTGCCCCAACCCGAGGAACTCCTTGCTACGGTACGGTAGGTCAAGCGCGTAGGGTTTGCCCCGGCCCCTTCGCCCTGCAGCAGCTCGACGAGATGGCAAGGTGGCAATCCCTCGCCCTACCGGGAGACCCCACGACCAAACCCCAGATCGCCGTACTCCCACCCGTCTTCCTCGACGAGTCCCTCACCCAGATGTCCGGCCACGGCACCGGCAAAGGCCACGATGCTGCTCCAGAGCCCTTTGCGACGTGGGGGAGAACACCTGCGGTCCGGCAGTAGACTCCTCCACTGCGGAAGTGGAGCGTCCCGGCGCGGAGGCGAACCCCTCCGGTGCGGAACCGGACCTGCTCGGTCCAGAAGTGGACCGCTCGACTCGGAAGTGGGGTCCTTCGGTCCGGAACCCAGCCGCTCCGGCGCGGAACCGAGCCTCTCCGGTCCAGAAGTGGACTGCTCGACTCGGAAGTGGGGTCCTTCGGTCCAGAACTCAGCCGCTCCGGTGCGGGAGCGGGGCCCGTCGGTACGGGAGGAAGGCCTGCGCAGCGGCGGCAAGCAGCTTCAGTTGGGGAGCCATTCCCTCCGATCCGGGAGGGGGCGTCCTCAGTCTGGGCGTGAGCCTCCCGGCGCGCTGTCGGCGCCGCTCTTGCTGCACGGCGGACCGCGCGGCCTGGCCTGCACGTTGGTCACTTCGCCCAGTCAGAGGATCTCTTGCCCCGTCCCAGGGCGGCTGTGGCACTGCGGCAATGGGTCACGCAGTACTGTCGTCTCTGTCGACGGGCACTCGCAGCACGAACGTACTGCCCTCGCCTGCCTGGCTGTCGACCTCAATGTCGCCGTTCATCTGGCGCGCCATCTCCCGGGCCGTATGCAGGCCGATTCCCGATCCACCCAGCCGCCCTGAGTCGCGGGACTTGGTGGTGAACCCAGGCTCCCACAGGTGTGCGAGCACCTCATCCGACATGCCGGTTCCCGTGTCCTTGACAGCGAAAAGGACGTTCCCGCTGCATTCCGTCGCGCCAATCTCAACGGTCATGCCCGGCAAGCTTGCGTCGATGGCGTTCACGACGAGATTGACCAGTATTCGAGCTGCCATCGCTTCGTGCACGAGGACAGAAGGCAAGTTGGCCGAGACGCTGGTCGCGAGGCGCACTCCCTTCATCTGGGCGATTCCGGCTGAGAGTGCATGCACCTGCTCGGCGAGATCTGCAGACGCCAGTTCGCGCAGTTGGGGTGTCCCACTGCGCAGTTGCGTGGTGGCCATCCGGCACAGCTCCTGAGCCGCCACCACACTGTGCTTCACTCGCGTCAAGAAGGCACGCTGCTCTGCCGATAGGGACGTCTGATCCGGGAACAGCTCGATCGCGCCGAAGCCCATCAGTACGTTCGCCATGTCGTGGAGAATCCCCCGCCGCGCCTTCTGTGCTGCTGCCTCCGCGACCTTCGCGGCGATCACGGAGTATTCGTCGACGTCAGGTACGTTCTTCGGCACATAGCTGTATGCGCCTAGTTCCAGCGCCCTGGCCAGGTTCGGCATCGTCCCGTATGCGGTGAGGATGATCACCTCGGTGAGCAAAGCAGGCTGGCGCTTGATGTGCTCCAAGACGTGCATCCCGCTCTCAGGGCGTTCCATCCAGAGGTCTACGACCACCACGTCGAACTGCTCGCCGTCGACCAGCGCGATGGCGGCTGACTCGCCCTCGGCGACGCGCACCAAGTGGCCCTCCCGAGAGAGGTGCACCTGGCAAGCCTCGCGGACGCTCTTGTTGTCGTCAGCGACCAGTACCTTCGCCATGGTCATCAGCCTCCTTGACGGGCTATCCACACAGCATTGGGCTCGTTCAGGGGACACGCCCTCCACCGGGTGCACGAGCGGCAGTGTCACGCGCCGGGGTAGCGGAGTGCCTCGGCCGGAGCCGCTGCTATCTCGGACGTCACTTGGGTCATTGTCTGATGGCGCGCACGCAGTTCCACGGCGAGGACCTGGAAGCGCTTTGCCAGGTATTCGTTGTCGACTTCACGACAGCAGTCGTCGATCCTGCTCAGTGGTCGGTCCATGCCCTCAAGCGCCATGGACATTCGAGCGCAACAGGCAGTGACTCGCTGCAGAGCCAGTCGCAATCCCTGGTTCTCAGCCACGAGGGCCTTCCGGGCACTCATCCGTTGTTCCGCTTGCGCAACGTGCGCTTGGAGTTCCTCCAACACATCGATCCACGGCTGCCCCTTCTGTACGTATCCTCCCGCGCCCTTCTGCAGCGCTGCGATGCAGTTGGTGAGCTCCCCGTACGCCGTGATGACAATCGCCTCGGGCCTCGGTTCTGGCAGTCGCGCGACGCTGTCCAACACCCTGAGTCCAGCGCGCGCTGCTTCCTCCTCGCGGTCAAACCGCATGTCGGTCACCACCACGTCAAACGGTTCCTTATCCAGCAGGCGTTGGGCTTCGTCCACCGCCGAAGCCGCCACCACGTCGCGCTCCGGTCTGTCCAGTCTCTGCGTCTGCGCGCGCAGGGAGCCTGGGTCGTCGTCAACGACCAACACGCGAGTCACAGTGCGTCCTCCTGTGCGTCGCCGCGACACGGCAACGTGATGACGAACTCTGCGCCCTGGCCGGGCGTGCCACACTCGCGGATCGTCCCGCCGTGGGCCTCGACAACCTCCTTGGCGATCGTGAGCCCCAGACCTGTACCCTCGGGCACGCCCTGCGGCCGCTCCGTGTAGAACTGCTCGAAGATCCGCGCTTTCTTCTCCTGAGCGATGCCCGGTCCACGATCGGCTACGCGCAACTCCACCGTGTGGGCCTCGATCACGCGCTTCGTGGTGATCGTGATTCCAGGGCGAGCGGCGCTTCGGCCAGGGGCGGTCAGGCACACGAGCGAGTTCTGGATCAGCTCCGACAGCACTGCACGTAGCTTCTTGCTGTCCACCTCGACCGGTGGGAGCGAGTCGTCCAACGCAAGCGCGACACACGTTCCCTCGATTCCGCCATCGGCGGGGACCAGTCCGCGAACGAGGCCGTTGAGGTCGGCTGGCCCCTTGTACAGTTGCTCGGCCCGCGCGAACTGCTTCAGCCGCTCCAGCGTTCGCTTGAGATGCTCATAGTCACTCCGGACCTCTTGGACGGTCTGCTCCACGAGCCGGAACTCGGGAGAAGTCTGCGGCAAGCGCTTCGGCAGAGCGGAGATGCTCCCCCAGAGTCCGAACGCGATGTTGCCAATCTTGTGGGCCGCGCGAAGATAGAGTTCCTCCCTTTGCTCGAGCAGCCTCTTGCGGGCCAGGGTCTCCAGATGCAGCCGGTCGCGCTCCCGCTGGCCCAACAGCGCAAACGCTCTGGACACGGATCCATGGAATGTGGTGAAGGCCGCCAGAGCGAGACGACGCTCGTAACTCGGTCGGGCAATCAGAGCGGGGCCCCTAGGTCGCAAGAGAGTCATGAACCGGTGCGGATGCTCCGGCAGCGGCGGCGAGGCGTGCACCCACCAGTTGCTCCAGTCGGCGTCGGCCGAGAAGCAGCGCCGGAGCGGCTGGCAGCGAGCATCGGTCGCCTCCAGGGGTCTCTCGGCGGCAGCGCTCCAGACCTCAGCGGGCACCTCGGGGGACTCCACAGCCGCGGACAAAGCCGTGCCCCAACCAGCGATGACCCAGAGGGCCCTCCGTGCGGCATCCGGCGTGTAGTCGGTGAGCAGCATGATGCCTGTCAGCCCGTAGCGCTCAGCCATCTCCCGAAGTGCCTGGGCACAGGATTCACGGATCCGTTCTGGAGTGATATCTCCGAGCAGTTGTAGCTTGGTCATCACGTGCCGGTAGAAGTTTGTCTCGGAGACTGCGTACATGAAGCGGTACTGGGGGTTCGCAACCTGGGAGACCTGATCCGCCAAGACCTTCACGCCGTTCAACGCACGCTCAACCTCGGACTCCATCGCCGCGGAGGCGTGCGGGATCTCGTGCAAGGGGGCGCTCGGCGCCTCCCTCAGGTTGCGGTCTTCGCCCTTGCCGGGCGTGCGGGGTGCGGGGCATTTGCCTGCACGCACTTGCAGGGGACCGGCCGCGACGAAGGCCAAGGGACGGCCCGACACGCGCACGGGTGCCGCCACCTCTGTCAACCCCGCTGGGCATGTCCCAGCCCACTCCTTCATGTCTGCGCAACCAACCAGTCGATCCCAGACTTGGCTGTGGTACGCCAGGCACATGGATCGCGAGACTGCGCCGCTCCGCTCGGCGCACGATCTCGGCACGGCGAACTCACTGTCCCCTCCCCATGTGCCCACATAGGTGCAGGATCCATCCTGTTCTGCTGGATCGGCTTGAACGATCAGACACCAATCAGCCCCGGGATCACGCCACCCCGCCAAGAGCCTCCGAAGCAGATCCGGAACGACAATGCGGGAGAGTCGTTCCGGGCAGTAACGCCTAATTGGTTGGCCGTTGTCAGCCATGGCACGCATCCTGATCGCACGGTGGCAGCGACCACTGGCACCGCAGTTGAGGTGACCTCCCGGCGGGACGTCGCCTCGACGACCGCAGCCTTCATGACTGGACGCGGTCGTAGCGCCCCACGATGCTCTCGTGGTTTGCCAGAGCCATGAGCGCCGCGAAGCGGCTCATTCGGTGTGCTTCGTCGTTTCTTCGGAGGTGCTCCTGACCCAGCAGAGCCACGAGATGCCTCGGGCGGAGGAGTTCCTCTGGGTCGAGGTTACGATTGTACCAAAGTCCCACTACGTGGTCGACGAAGTCGATGCCATTCTGACAGAAGGCATCGCGGGCCCGGTCCATCGCCGCTTCCACCTGCGCTCGCTGCCTCCGCGCTTCCTCGGCCACGCGGGTGGCGCAGCTCGGTACCGGCCCGTAGAACCCCCTGCCGACGAAACGACTCGCGAACTCGGGTGCCAGGGCGGCCACCGCTTCGGCCACCTGCTCTACGTTCAGCCTCACGGCCCCCAATAGCCCCCGGAGACCGCAGGACTGATCCCACTGAACACCACCGAGGCGTGCGGCGTGCTCGTACAGCGTCTCGGCGGGCACTTGGTTGTTCAGCGCAGCCACAGCCGTCTCGATGCTCAATCGCTCTCCGCGCTTGATGTGCTGCCACATCTGCTCGAGTTCAGGATCCTCCGGGACGGCGTATCCGAGGTTCACCGCAGTGAGAAGCGCGGTCCTTGCCTTCAGGGAGGAGACGAGGAATGCCAAGTGGATGTCATCCTGTTGGGCGGCTGCCTTGATCGGGCTGGTGTTGACTGTGTCGTTCACCAGGGGAAGGAAGTACCGAAGCAGTGTGCGCGGGTACGCCATGCCGGCCACTGTGGTTGCGTAGACATCGCTCAGCAACTCGCCGGCAAGGCGCCGCAAGGCGGATTTCGCGCAGATGAACTTGTCGGTGGGCACAACCGCCACGTCGGCCAGGAGGTAGTGGAAGCAGCTAACGCGCGTCAGTGCGTCCAGCAGCTCCTCGGTGCGGAAGCGGGCGATAGACCTGTGGGCCTGGGCGATGTGTCCGGCTTCGTGGGCCAGCAGCGCGAAGTAGTCATAGCGCGTTTCCGCGGAAACGGGGAAGAACGAGATCCCCTGGACGGTGGAGGCGGTCTTGCTCAAGTACGCGAAGAGCACCAAGCCATCGTACCGCAGGTCCTTACCGCCCACGTGCGCGCTGGTCACGTAGTCGTGCATGACCGCTTCGGCGGCATCGTGGATTGCCTGCGTGCCCGAAAAGCGGTGGATCGAGTGTGTGCTGCCCATTGCCGCGTCACACGCCGACAGGCTCCCGAGTCGCGCCACGGCGTGTTGGGACAGCACACTCAGCGTGTCGGCGAACTCAGCGATCTGGAAGTAGAGCGACTGGCGCAGATGGAGACATGGCAGGAGGCTTGGGAGATCCGTGGGCATAGGTCTGGCTTGATCGTAGTAGGCGGGCAGCGCCTCCTCGTGCCACCTGAGATGCTCTGCCAGCCGGTCCAGATCCCCCTCCAGGCGCGCGATTGCTGCCGTGGCCGGCAGGTAGCCGCCGTCGCGGAGCAGGTACCAAAGCGCCTCCAGGTCCTTGACTCGTCGGGTCAGATGACCGACCATGCCCGCATTGGTGTAAAAGGGGAGAGCAACGGTGTAATCCGGATTCGGAGGGAAACCCAAGGCGCATCTCCTCATCTGCCGCTACGTGTTGGAGTTGAAGCGGAGGATAGTAGCGGTGTCCTCGACAAATGGGACGAGTAGCCCAAGCACATCCAGCAGTCGGAGCACCGGTTGGAGTGTGCCGGGGCGGACGATCGTCAGCACAGCATCGAAGTGGCCCTGTCTTTCTCCGAGCACGCAGCTCGTCTCCGAGATGCAACGAACGTCGGTTGCCCGGATGTCACACGCATCGGCAAGGTCGCCGAGGTAGCGGTACGTGGTCTCGTCTTCGCGGTATCCGGGCCAGATCTTAAGCAGGATCGACGCATCACATCGTTCGAGCGGCCGCTCTGCCATCGCCTCACTGGGGACCGCGAATAGCGTGGACGACGTGTCCACCAGATGCAGGGTCCGGGACTTGGCCTTGGCACGCCCAAGAGCTATCTGCTCCGGCGTCCGTAGCGCGAGCGCCTTCGAAAGCGCATCCTTGGCTGCGCTGATGGTCTCCAAGGATGCTCCCGCAAAGAACGCCACAACCTGATAGCACCCGATGCCTGCGAACAGCACTCTCAGCCACGGGTTCACGTCGGGTTTCGCGATGGCTTCCTCCAGCTTCCTGTAGGCGGCGACCGTTCTCGGCTGCCCGGTCGAGTTGTTTGTCGCCAACACGCGTGGTTGCAGACGGTAGAAGGAGATGCACGCCACCTCTCGGGTGGGATCGAAGAGGTCCTTAGGACATTGCGGAGGCGGGACAAGCGGGAGCAGGAGGTCGAAGGACGAGTTGAGGATCCGCGGCGGGCAAAGCAGCGCTTCGCCCGGCATCTTGGCTTCGGAAACGAGATCGAATACGCGTTGCTGCCGGTCCGCGGGGAACTGGGGGATGATCTCGCTGAGCACACGCTGGCGAAAGGCCGTGGCCGCGGCGACCACGGGCGTTCGATCAGCGCTGTTCCGCCATTTGCACAGACCCGTGATCTGCCCCGCCATCGCTGCAACCACCGACTCAAGGCGGTCGAGTTCTGCGCGGTGTGAACTCCTGACGAGGAAAGCCACGTCATGGATTCCGAGCAGGGGCAGCTCGCCCATGGTCTCGGCGTCCGCGGGGGGATTCCGGATGGCGTCGCGCATCCCCTGAAGAACGCTGGGCCCACTCTTTCCCCCCCCTCCCCCCGTAACCATGTCGAGTCCGGCCGCCGGAATGCTTGATCCAATCAGGTAGATTCCCCACCGCTCAGTCCGCGATAACTTCAGCACTATGGCTCCACTCCTTGCGCCTACGAAATCACCGAGGACATTCGGGACGAGATGCCCTCGCGGCCACTGGGCGCCCCCGGCGACGCGTTCCCCCACCCCAACCTGCCTGGCCAATCGCTGTGCCCAGAGACACTGGCGAGGCTCCGCTATCGGCACGCTCGCCAGCTAATACATCGTGCCGCCGAACACGGAGGGGTAAGGCGTATCCACGCAGACGGGTTTTTTGCCGGCCTCGACCCAGTAAGTCGCCCCGCAGCCGTCACAAAAGACGCCCACGCCGCTTCTCGACTGCTCGTCGGTAATGTTCGAAGTGCTGACCGTCTCATCGCACTCCAGCTCCTGACATTTGAAATCACCCATGTATGTCTCCTGCGCCGTTCACGCGGCACGTGACAGGCCAAGCGAGAGGAGCAGATGAGGAGCACGGCTTGGCGTTCCTTGGCGGCGTGACGTCGTTCAACCAAGCACCTTGCCCGACGCGAAGACACCGCGCTCCACGTCCGCAAGAGGCGGTCTGGAGTGCGTGGTCCGTGGCGTACTCGGGGCGATGCCTGCGTGTCTGGTGGCGCAACATGTGGTTCGATGTGGTGCCGCGACGCGTAAAGAAATGAACGACATCGATCACCGCACAGACCGATGTCACCGGCCGGTGAGCAATTGCTTACTGCGCCAGGATAGCACTTCTCATGGTGTGTGTCAACCAGGGCCAGGGAATAGCTTGGGAAAGGGAGCGCACATGGTGGCCCCCTGCCTACCCTCGCACCATCTCCCGCGCTACCCGCGCGATGTCCGCTGGCTGCGGAATGCAAGCGTCCTCCAGCGGGGGGCTGTAGGGCATGGCGACGTCGGCGCCGCCGAGCACTTGTGGCGACGCCTGCAGGTCCCCAAACACGTGCGGTAGCACCTGCCGCAGGATCTCGGCGCCGGCGCCGGCTTGGGCGGGGGCTTCGTGGACGATCAGGAGCTTGCCTGTCTTCCGGACTGACTGCGAGATTGCCTCCGCGTCGAGGGGCACGAGGGTGCGCGGGTCGATGATCTCCAGACTGATCTCGCCAGCCAAGGCTTCGGCGGCGCGGAGGGCTGGCGGCTGCGGCGGAGTTCCTGCGGGCAGGGACTCGGCGCAAGCACGCTGTGGGCGAGCGCCCTACTTCACCTCCAGCGGCAAGCTCTCCGAGTGGCTGTTGAACTCCGGCGCGTACATGGACTG
>Ga0100385_1001823_pt1 | contig 20817 bp, 21 predicted proteins | sample CryGeymeta201509_FD_81543 | JGI IMG/M metagenome (GOLD analysis project Ga0100385, IMG submission 81543) | Groundwater microbial communities from Crystal Geyser aquifers in Utah, USA - Crystal Geyser metaG 2015-09 | ecosystem: Environmental > Aquatic > Deep subsurface > Groundwater | place: USA... | reverse complement strand
TTTAGATATGAAAAAGCCAGGCGTTCCAGCCTGCTTTATGAGGTACTTTGAAAGGGGTCTTGCAACATCTTTTCCGACACCATATTCTCCGTCATTAAAGTCCTCAATTGTCTCTGCAACCTTATCAGCGCCTTGAACAATAACGTTAGACTCATCATCACCAAATGTAATTTGCTGAGTTAGTAATATAAATATTAGTGTAGTTATTTTTATTTTTTTCATTATGAAATTTTAATACAGTTTCTAAATATTCTCTATCAATATATGTTTATGAGACTTTTAGCCCATGATCATTAATAAATAGCAGAACCGGACTATCTTGTTGATCTGAACTTTTTCTTTGAATTATCTGCATCAGATTTGCGAGTGTTTCAAACTGCCTCGACAATGATTTATAAAATGAATTTACATCATAGAAAGATGGGATAAAAGAATTTAGTCTTGAATAAGCAACTTGCCCAATTTCTTGATAGTAACGATAATCAACAATTTTCTCATTGATGGAATCATAGAAAAAGCCACACATAAAAAGTGCGGTATCTCCAATATCTTGCAATGCCCGTTGCTGCTCACGTCGATGCATTTGAGATGCTTCCATTAGTTTAATACCTAATACCTTGTCTCTGACTCTGCCATCGATAATTTCATAATATTCTTTAGATAAGCCAAATTTATCCATGACTAAACTTGAATAATAAATACTTTCGTTTGGAAGTGGCCTTTGAAACTTTTGATTTGCTTCTAGTAATTGGTCGAAAAAGAAAGATTGAAGACTCGTTTCGAGAATTAGTTCGGTATCTTGATTTACAGGTTTTTTAAACACTTCCCCTCCAAGTTCACTAACTACAATTTTATCATACCAACGCATGGCGCACTTTTCAAAAGGTGAGAATAATATGCCTTTTTTGGGCAAGTATTATATACTTTGAAGATATTTTTATGCAGAGGTGATTATGAATGATCGTATTTTAAAGCACTTGGCTACATTGAATATCAATGAAGTACTCGAGTTCACTGATACAAAAAAAGCGATATTCTTTGATATGGATGGAACAATTCTAAATAGTGAGTGCTTACATTTTGAGGCAATTCACCTAATTACGAATAAGAAATCTCCTTATACTATTGATGATCTCTATGGTCTTGCTGATACCGACGTCTATCCTCTCATCAGTAAGTATATGAGCCACGATGTTGAAAACTTTTTAAAGGCTAAGAATGATCTCATGCTTGAGCTTATTCCTACTGTCGATCCTCTAACGATCATTAAAAAAGAGATGCAAGTTCTCCTCGAAAAGATCAAGTCATCTTCAAAAAAGCTTGCCGTTGTAACCGCCAGTGAAGATGTAATTACTCACGCACTGTTAAAACATTGTAATGTCGAAAAGTTCTTCGATCTTGTTGTCACGAGGCAAAGTACAGAATTATCAAAACCACACCCTGCCCCTTATCAGTATGCACAAAAGATGCTACAAATAGATAGTCAAGACTGTTTAATTTTTGAAGATTCACCAACTGGACTTGAAGCTGCAAGAGCCTCAGGAATTGATACTATCAAAGTATCTTGGTACGAATAAAATATAGGAAATATTATGAGTAAATATCAACCACCTAAGATCGATAAAAAAACCTGGAAAGAACTTGCTACAAAAGAAACCAAAGGCAAGGGACCAAAAGAAACACTAACTCCAGAAAATATTAATATCCAATCTCTCTACACTCATGATGATGTAAAGGATTTACCATATCAAGACACGATGCCAGGATTTGAACCTTTCATCAGAGGTCCTAGAGCAACAATGTATACTGGTCGCCCATGGACGATTAGACAGTACGCTGGTTTTTCAACAGCTGAAGAGTCGAATAATTTCTACAAGAAAGCTCTCGCAGCAGGTGGACAAGGTGTTTCAGTAGCATTCGACCTTGCAACTCACCGAGGATATGACTCTGACCATCCAAGAGTGAAGGGAGATGTTGGAAAAGCTGGTGTTGCTATTGATAGTGTTGAAGATATGAAAGTTCTCTTTGATCAGATCCCACTTGATAAGGTTTCTGTTTCGATGACAATGAATGGAGCAGTCTTACCTATTCTTGCAGGCTACGTCGTTGCGGCCGAAGAACAAGGTGTGAGTCAGGATCAACTTTCTGGAACAATTCAAAACGATATTTTAAAAGAGTTCATGGTGAGAAATACATATATTTTCCCACCAAAACCTTCGATGAAAATTATCGCAGATATTTTTGAATACACTTCAAAGCATATGCCAAAGTTTAACTCCATATCAATTTCTGGTTATCATATTCAGGAAGCTGGAGCTGATGCAGCTTTAGAGCTGGCCTACACACTCGCGGATGGAAAAGAATATATTGAGACGGCCATTGCAGCAGGTATGCAAATTGATGATTTTGCACCAAGACTTTCATTCTTCTTTGGAATTGGGATGAATTTCTATATGGAGATTGCAAAACTTAGAGCGGCCAGACTTTTATGGTCTGAAATTATTTCTAAATACGAACCAAAGAATCAAAGTTCGTTAATGCTTCGTACACACTGCCAAACATCTGGCTGGTCGTTAACAGAACAGGATCCTTACAATAATATTATAAGAACAACTGCTGAAGCGATGGCAGCCGTTTTTGGCGGAACACAATCACTACACACAAATGCATTTGATGAAGCAATTGCACTACCAACAGAATTCTCTGCAAGAATTGCAAGAAACACACAAATCATTCTTCAGGAAGAAACAGGAATCACAAACACTGTAGACCCATGGGGTGGTTCTTATATGATGGAGAGCTTAACTCATGAAATCACCGAGAAAGCTCGTGCTATAATAGAAGAAGTTAATGCTTCTGGTGGAATGTCCAAGGCCATTGAAACTGGTTTACCAAAACTTAAGATTGAAGAAGCGGCTGCATCTAAGCAAGCAAGAATTGACAAAGGCGAAGATGTTATCGTTGGAGTTAATAAATACAAACCTCAAACTGAAGATAAAGTCGACGTTCTTGATATCGACAACGTGGCAGTTCTCCACTCGCAAATTGACAGGCTTGAAAAGCTAAGAGCAAATAGAGATGAAGCCAAAGTTGAGGCTTGTATGACTGCTCTTACAAACTATGCTGAAACAGGTGAAGGTAACGGACTTGATCTTGCAATTAAAGCAGTTAGAGCTCGCTGCTCTGTTGGTGAAATTACCTATGCCCTTGAAAAAATCTGGGGAAGATATAATGCAAACTCAAAAACTGTTTCTGGTGTTTACGGAAAGGCTTATGAGAATGATGAAAACTGGAAGACCATCATGAAAGAAATTGATGATTTTGAAAAAGAATTTGGTAGAAGACCAAGAATGCTCGTAGCAAAAATGGGACAAGATGGTCACGATAGAGGAGCAAAAGTCATTGCGACAGCGTTTGCAGATGTCGGCTTTGACATAGACCTTGCCCCACTATTTTCAACACCAGAAGAAGTTGCAAAGCAAGCTGTCGAAAATGATGTACATATTGTAGGTGTCTCTTCCCAGGCCGCTGGACATAAAACACTTATCCCAGACTTAATTGCGGAATTAAAAAAGCTCGATGCTGAAGAAATTATTGTTGTTTGCGGTGGAGTTATCCCAAAGCAAGATTATGACTTCTTAGTAAAGGCCGGAGTTAAAGGTATATTTGGACCAGGAACTCCAATACCAGAAGCCGCAAGAGGTGTTCTCGAAGCCGTTAAAAAAGCAATGAAATAGGATTATCCAATGAGTACAATAAAAGCGTCTGATATAAGCTCAGGTAAAATTCGTGCCCTTTCTAAAGCAATTACTCTAAGTGAAAGTAAGAAAGCTGAGCACCAAAAAGAAGCCCAAGCACTTATTGAAGAGCTCCTACCTCTCACTGGAAAAACTATTCGAATCGGCATCTCAGGAACTCCTGGCGTAGGAAAGTCCACATTCATTGAGGCCCTAGGCCTTCACCTAACAGGTCTAGGAAAGAAAGTTGCTGTGCTTGCAATTGATCCTAGCTCTCCTGTCTCAGGTGGAAGCATTCTCGGCGACAAGACTCGTATGGAAAGACTTTCCCAAGAGGCAAATGCTTATATTCGACCAAGCCCAACATCAGGAACTCTTGGTGGAGTGGCCCAAAAAACCAGAGAGGCCATGCTTCTCTGTGAAGCCGCTGGTTTTGATGTCATTCTCATTGAAACAGTCGGTGTCGGACAATCTGAGTTTGCCGTCTCCGATATGGTTGATCTCTTCACAGTCCTTCTTCTTCCTGGCGGAGGTGATGAACTTCAGGGAATCAAAAAAGGAATTATTGAAGTTTCAGACTATATACTTATTAACAAAGCAGAAGGCGAAAACCTCGGACGTGCACAAACAACACAAAGTGAATATTTGAGTGCAATGAATATAATGTCGAGAAGTTCTGTGTGGAAGCCAAGAGTAAAACTAATTTCGGCCTTAGAAAACTCTGGAATAAAAGAATATTGGAATGATGTTCTTGAGTATATCGAGCTAACTAAAACAGATGATTATCTCGTCAATAAAAGACTAAATCAAAATAAGAAATGGCTCAATAATTTATTTTTTGAAATGATTAAAAGTAAGATCTCACAAGATCCAGAGTTGCAAAAAAGTTTTAAAGAATTAGAGCACGGTGTGATTCAAAATAAATCGACACCCTTTAAGAGTGCCGAAAAAATGCTTAAACTATTATTTACAAGTCACATCAACTGACTCAGGGGCACCCCTCATATAAATAATTTTCAACGTGCTTGCTTGAGAACCAGGTGAAACAGACAGAGTAAATGTCCTAATATTTCCTTCATTAACTTTTGCGAAATAATAATTTCCGGAACCATTAACATTCTTTAATGTCACTGATTCAGCAGGAGTAGACAATTCACCATTTCCAGTCCCATCTACACTTACAGCGAATCCATTACTTCCCGAGCACTCCAGAGCGAATGCACTAGTACCAAATAAAACAAGGGCTGCATAAATTAATTTTTTCATCATATACTCCAGTAATTATAGTTGTATCACAATATTGTCATCTTGAAATTCAATCATCTCTCCAACAAGAGCCTTCTTCATGATCCCAAGTAATACTTTCTTCCATTTTATTTTAAACCAACCAATAGGAACACCAATATCTTTCACTTTAATAATTAGCTGGTCTTTTTTTGGTAAGTGTAGAACACTTCCTTTTATATCAACATGAAACTTAGTCGTTACTCCAAGTATTTTTGTATAAGCATTTGCTGATACAACCGCACTATTATTAACTAGCCTAATCGATATATTCGCAGCGTCCTTCTCCTTACTTTTTATATGAGCTGTTGGATCAAAATTCTTCGTTAAAATATCACCATATCTCCACCATAGTTTATTTTCATCTCGAGATACAAGTCTTGGAATACTAATTTCACCACTCTTCAAGCATTGCGCAATCATCGAATGAAGATCATATGCAGTTGCACTATCCTCTTTCTGGCATTTCAGGGTCATGTCATATGTCGTTACACTGCTTTCTTTGTCTACAAATTGAATAACCGGAGCATGAAAGTACATATTTTCATTTTGAATATTAATAACTTCCGTCTCAATATAGAATTTTGTATCATCGGTTTTATTATTCACGACAATCTTTGGAAGTTTTAAATCTATAGTGTTTTCACAATCTTTTTTAATGATATCAGAATCAAATACCTTCAAATCTGATTTCTTCATGCATGTTAATTCTGCTGCTCCTATTTCGACAAAATATTTCGACAACGTCATATCAGCCGAGACAGCTTTAGCTTGTATTAGTGTTGAATCATTCAAATCAATATTTGATAGTTTTGCATTAAAATCTAACTTATCTCCATCTTCATAATCCATCTTCATATTCAGCATAAGCGGTTTACTATAGTCGTTTGCATTAAGTGATAGCTCTGTCATACATCCGTACTCTATTCCTTCTGCTGACGCCATATCATATTCATCATTATTGGCTGAACAGAAGGCCATAAAATTTCCAATTCTCAAAGACATATCATCAAGACCGAAAGAAAAATCTTCGCCATTAAAAGAAAAAAACAAAGGATTTATTATTGTTGAACTATTCTTCGTTGAAATACTTTTGATTTTATCAAAACCACTATCTTCCCCCATTGAAAAGTCGAGATTCATGAAAGGAGTAGTAAAACTTATTATATTATTTCGCCAATACATCTGTGCATCAAAGATTTGATCTTTATTCTTCATATTAAAGCTTAAATCTGCTCGGGCCATCTTTGCTTCATTAAATTTCAAATCACCACTAGGTGAGTTAGCATTAGTTGGTCTAACGTAATCCCACTTTTCAAATCCGATCTCGAGAAAATTTATACTACTAACCTCCGCAAAGGCATAAGTATTCAGTAATAAGATTGTAGCGAAGAGTTTTTTCATGGGACCATTATCCCTTAATCACAGAAAAAAGGACTAAAACAGGTAAAAATACCAGGGCCGTATAAACTTTAGACACTATTTTGAGATACAGCCCAAATATGCATATAAAGCACCATTATAACTGAGATCCTCTAGTTGGTATCCATACTGGTGAAGCCTCATTTGAATAGAGTATACTTCTTCAAGGGGCGTTTGCTCTTCACCAGCAACGGCACCACCAAATTTATATGTGTAATAAGCTAAAACACAAGCTTTTTGATGAAATGCCAATGTTTCAGTATTTAAAAATGAACTTTGCATCTTTCCATTTGAGAGGTAATCAAATGTTCCCTGATCAAATTTATTCGTGATAATTATTTAATCGATACCTTTAGATTCAACAATATTTAAAATATTTATTTTCTCTTCGATTGAAATCTCTGGTCTAAGCTTCTTACTCGTCATTGAATTCAACCATAAACCAAATTCAACAGAAGAAAGTAAAATGACTATAATAGTAATAAACCTCTTATACTCTTTGGGCATACTACTTATACTTTTAATTTTTAGTAGAAGTATAAGAATTAGTGCCTCACTAAAATAATCAGAGGCATTGGAAAAATCATAAATAGCAAAATTGAGCAGTAAAAAATAAAAACATAAAGAAATTAAGATCCTTCTATTTTCCTTTAGATTTAATCCTAGAAACAAAATTATGCCAATTATAACATTCACAACTAACAGAAAGGGACTTACGTTGCTAATAACAAAATAGTTTAAATAAGTTCTCTGATCCACCACGAGAAGCAAAATGTGCTTAATATAATCGAGATTAAAATTTAAAGACTTCAAAAGAGCATGATCGCTAATAAATTCAAAGTAGAACTGCTCATAGAAACCAGTGATAACCACAAGTCCCACGATAGTCATTACTAGTGAAGCAATCTTAAATGATCGCAAACGTATCATTTTCTTTCCTTCACTGATATCGAGAAAAGCTCCGAGAACAAGAATAACATTTAGTATAAAGATAAATTTGGTAAGTAAGCCAAGAATTATTGTAGAAATAATATATCGAGGGTCTGCCTTAGCGATAACTTGATATGCTAATAATACAGTAAAAAAGAGAATAAACTTATCTGGATAGTATGGTCCACCGAAGTACATCAAAACAGGTGATAAAACCATAAGCAAGATAGCAACTTTTCTATCTTCGCGAGAAAATAATATTTCACATATCTTATCGAGGTAAAAATATGTTCCCATGACAAGAACGAGATTCATGAGTCTTAAGCTCGCAATCGGACCGAATATAAACGAAGCTAACTTCAGAAGAATATAGCTAAACCCAGTTTCCCTGGCCTGAAATAATACAGGAAAGGTTTCTTCTCCAAAAACAAGAGACACAATTGGCTCAACATTACTTTTAACTAGCTTAAAAAAACCAGTGTCTAATAAGGTTTCAAAACTATTATAACTCGTATGTGCCCAACCCTTCAATAAGCCTAGCGAAGTATCATCACCAAATGATAAGCAGTAAAAGCTAATTAAAGCCTGGACAATAACAAAAAGAATTATATTTATTTTTCTCATTGAAAAATTTTATATCTCAAAAAGAGTAATGTAAATAATTCAAAGAGAGGAGCTTGTAAGTTGATGTATTCTTTTGGCCACTGATATTTGCAGAATCTTTGTAAGTTAGAACAATAGTATTTGATTCATTAATTTCATGAGATAAACCAATTGTGAAGTATGTCTCATATGAGTCAGATGAAGATACTTTATTAATTTCATCTCGACCTGCCATATCTCGCCCTACGCTCGTGGAGAAATCAAATAAGTTAAATACAGAACTTAAGCCATAACTAACACTTGTATTATATCCTAGTGATCGATCAACTTTTCCTTTGTCTGTGTATTTAGGAAAAGATTTCAAAAAACCTAGAGAGAATGTGATTTGATGCCGATTTATCGTCTTAATCATCGTCGAAGCTAATGATAAGCTATAAAAACCACTGCCCGATATATCTTCACCTGCCGTTGTTTCATAATCATACTTTGACTTTCCCAGTGGTATATTCAACGAAAGAGACAGGAATCCTCTGGGCTTCCATGCACTATAATAAATCTCAGGAAGAAATTCATAACCGTAGAAGAGCTTGAGGTCCCCAATATTATCTTTGCTTTTGGAGTTACCTCCCTCACCTTTTGTAATCTTAACAGCATTAATCTCTGTGCCTATTTGCTGATAACTTGAAAATCCTCTCGCATATCCAAAACTAAAAATTTCTTTTACCTCAAAGCCCGACTTTGTTCTCGCAACTTGATTTCTTTGCGCATCGACGTCCTCGAGATATGTTGTATTTGAATAACTATATGAATATTTCACTAGGGCATCGTTTAGGATGAGACTTTGTCCACCAACACCTCCACCGCAGCAAGAAGCTCCGAGTGCTACTGAAGATGTAAGAATAGAAAAGAATATCTTTAAAGTATTATAGGCCAAAATATACTCTTATCTGTTTTTACTTCTTTTACAATCATTAACCAACGACCAGGCATCGTAAAGTAGACATCACTTAATAATATATCACCCTCAAGGTTTATATTAGCATTGATTGGATATGAACCATGCCCATGATCTGGCATCCATAAATAGACTTCGATATCGCTTAATTCCAGAGGTATACTCTGATGATCGAGGCGTTTAATTTTTATTTTAGCCTGGTTTTCATTATAGAGTACAAATGAAGACCCAATAAATTGGTATTCATATTCTCCAAGTATCTTTGTCGTGATCTTCTCACTATCTGCAATTTGTATATTCAAAGTATTATCTAATAGATCACCACGAAAAGGTGATCTACCACACGAGAAAAACAACATTGAGAATATGATACTTAAAATGATTTTAATGATGATGTCCCCCACCATTATCCTGTCCAGATAGATCAACAGTGACAGCATTCTCTTCCACCAAATCTCCATATTCTGACAACTGTACTTTAACTTGCCAGTATCCTTTCATTCCATGCATAAAAAATTTTGCATCATTCACTTCAAAGCGCCCTTCTTCGATTTCTCTCCAATTCATTGTTGGACCACCATGAGCGTTACCATTATCCATTACCATCCATGAAATAAACCCAACATCAGCATTAGGAGAAACTGGAACATGGTTCTTATCTCCTTTGACCCAAAATGTAACATCAAAAGAATTATTTACATTTGCCATTGGTGCTCTTTTCCAATTTAAGACGGCACAAAGGTTTTCAGATTTAAACTCTAACGGGCAATGAGCAAAGATACTCGCCGATATAAACATTGCTACTATAAACTTCATCATCACTTCTCCTACTATCTCGCGATATAACAACCAAGTGCCTTCGCATAATTTTGACTGGGTAAATTACCATTACTAATATCTTTTAACGCATTTTCTAAATAGAATACTTTCGCACTGTTCATATGCCTTGAATCAGCAACACCACCATGAAAAACTACATCATGATCATTATTCAAGATGAATACATGTGGCGTTTTAAGCGCCTGAAATATATTTGCATACTTCAAATCTTTATCCTGGATGATTGGAAAGTTCACATCAAAATTGGAGAAATAATTCTTAGCCACTTCAGTACTTAAAGACTTTGACGAGTGAAAACCAAAAAACTGAATATCCTTATACCTCTCTGATAGTTTATTTAGATAATCAAAATAACTTTTAGAACATGGGCAAGAGGCACTAAAGAACATGAAAACATGATACTTCGTTGTTAATTCACTTCTAATATTTTTCATATTTCTTAAGTCAAGGCCAGTGACGGAGTCAACATCAATCTTAACCGCCAAGCAGCTTACTGTGAATAGAAGTACGAATAGAAATTTCATTGTTTTTTGTATAACGTAATTTACAGGATTTTTGAATGCATCAAATTGTTGCAGTCACTATTTAACAGGGGAGTACTTCTTTAGCTTTCTCTGTAAACTTTGACGATGAATTCCTAATATTTTCGCGGCCTTAGTTATATTCCCATGACATGAATTAAGTATAAATTCGATATGCTCACGCTCCGCCTGATCAAGTTTCAGCCCATCAGCTTCTTCATTTTCACCAAGATCAATGCCAAATAACTTATTCTTTAAAACCTCATAGCGTATTGGCTTAGTGAGATAATCATCGGCCCCGAGCCTCATTGCCTCAACTGTAGTGGAAATTGATCCAAAGCCTGTTAATATGATAATTTTTGTTTTATTCCCGACCAACGCTCTTATTTCAGCTAGAAAACTAGTCGACGTTTCGCTACCAAGTCGCAAGTCAAGAACTAGGTACTTACATATTGGTGTTGCTGCCAAGAAATCTTTTACCGAAGTATAGAAATATACTTCATGACCATCATCAGAAAAGTCTAATGCTAAGGATTCACAAAAATTTACATCATCATCGACGATTACAATACTCATATTATTTTTTCAAAGTGAAGGGTTATACATGCGCCAATTTTGGAGTTGGAAATAATCATTTCTCCTCGGAGGTAGTTCATATATGTTTTTAAGTTATATAAACCAATACCTAGGCCTTGGCCATTCTTTGTCGAAACAAATGCCTCTCCAACATGATCGAGGGCTTCTTGACTAAAACCTTCCCCATCATCTAAAAGGCTAATAATTATTCTTTCATTAGTTTCTTTCGCTCTTATTTCAAGGCTTTGTGCCCCAGCATCTAATGAGTTATCGACTAAATCATCTAAGATCTTTGAAAATACATTTGAACTCAATGAAACAAAGACATTTTCTGTTGGTATTATAATCGATATTTCCTCTCTCTCCTGCTGCAACCTCTCAAATAATTCTTTCAAATTTGTTCTTTTACTTTTGAAATTTGTAGCTTCAGTAATTGCGGTCTCTCTCATATTTTGCATCAGCATTTCAATCGTCGACTGTGCCGAAATTAGAGCATTCAATTCATTTTCTTTAAACTTTCCATTTGCGATACGGTCAATTTTTAATCTCATCGTATTTAGTGGTGTACCAATTTTATGACAAAGTACGCCAGTCATTGCCCCAATCAGGGCCAATTCATTCTCACTCTTCATTTGAGATCGATGCATACTCAACTCAAGCTCATAATTATCTTGCTGAATTTTGAACAAGAAAATCACCATGAAAATATAAATGGCAAAGATGTATAAAGGCTCCAAATAATGGATTTGGGGAGTAAATTGAAATATTGAAAATTTTTGAATTACAAAAAATGTAATTGAAGCCACTAAGACTTTACTAATATTTTTAACATTCAAAAGCAGTAACGATATAATGACTGGAATGAAAATTATAAGCTTATAATCATTTCGAAATCCACCTGTGACAAAAATCAAAACATTTATGATCAGAACATCGATCAAGAGTTCTCTTAATAAATCGACTTTCTCAGTTTTTATTGAGTAGAAATTGTAGAAGACACTTGCTGTGATTGTTAAATTGTATAGAACAAACTGTTGATAGGAAATTGAAGTGATCTCAACAAGATATAGCCCAAGAAAAGAGAGTAATATTAAAGTAAACCATCTTAGATTTAAAATAATATCTCTCTTCTCCATCTAGATTATTCCTACACCCTGTCTAATTATCTCTGGAGCACCACTAGTAAAGTCGACAATTGTAGATTGCCCCGCAAATTCATACTCTCCGGGATCGATAATCATTTGTAATGAGCTACCGATAGCCTCTTCAAGCTGGTAACTATAGACGTCATGTTCACTTAGTCCATATTTAGCGTAATCAATATTTGTAGAAATAACCACTTCTCCATGTACCTCAAGTAATCTCTCAACAAGAGTTGAAGGAATAAATCTAATCCCTACCTGATGATCCATTTTGTTCGCCTGAACAGCTTTCGTGATCTTCTTTGTCGCTTCAAAAATAAATGTAAAATGCCCAGGAGTAATTCTTCTGAGCATTTTAAAGATACTATCATCAATCAAAGCCACTTCACTTGCTCTTGAAATTGAATCGCAAAGAAGAGAGAAGTGATGAAGTTTATCAAAATTCTTAAACTTATATATTTTCTCAATCCCTTGCTTTGAAAACGGATCAGCAATAACAACCCAGTTAGTATCTGTAGGAATACATACGAGCTCACCTTTCTTAATGAGCTCAGATGCCTTCTTTAAGACTCTATCATCTGGGTTTTCTGCTATTACATATTCAATCACAATTACCTCATGAATTTAAGAAACTCACTATCAGAAGATAAGATTAACTTCGTATCTTTCTTGATAGCTGTCTTATATGCATCCATTGATCTCATAAATTCATAGAAAGTTGGATCTTTAGAAAAAACTTTTGCATAAATCGCTGAAGCCTTCGCCTCGGCCTGCCCCTTGATTTTTTGAGACTGCTTATAAGCTTCAGAAGTAATCAGCCTTAAATCTTTTTCAAGACGACCTTCAATCTTTGCTTTTTCACCTTCACCAATTGATCTGATTTTTGCAGCAATTCTCTTTCTCTCAGAGATCATTCTTTCATAAACTTTTTGTTCAACGGTTTTTTCATAAGAAATACGTCGTAACTGAACATCAATCAACTCAATACCAAACTCTCTTAGCTCAGCATCAGCTTTCTCTACAATTAATTGACTCAGCTTCTCTCTACCAACAAGAACCTCTTCAATATCACCAGTGATTTCTTCATTGATATCATTAACATCTGTTGATTTCTCATTACTGTTAATTTTCTCAATAATTGCATTTGAATCTCTTACCGCTTCAACAAGATTGTGCGAAGAAATAACATTTCTTGTGGCAGAGTCAAGAACAGTATCGATACGAGCCTTTGCTCCACTGGTATTTCTCACTGTCTGAATAAACTTAAGAGCATCAACAACTTTAAATCTTGCTGTTGTATCGACTCTAATAAATTTCTTATCTTTTGTAGGAATCTGATTTGGATATCCATCCCAAGAAAGCATTCTCTTATCAACATATCTCACATCTTGAACAAATGGAGTTTTAAAGTGCAGTCCAGCTTGTGTGACAGGTGTCCCAACAGGCTTTCCAAATTCAGTAATAATTGCTTGTCTTCCTTCATCAAGAACAAATAATGAGTTCTTTCCAATCATCAGAGTCGCAAGAATAACAATAACAACTAGTGGGAATTTACTCATTTTCCACCTCCAGTAAGTTGACCATTATAAACAGGCAGTACACCTTTTATTTTTGTATCAATGATAGTGATATCATCGAAACTCTTATAAAGACTCTCCATCGTTTCCAGATAGATTCTCTTCTTTGTAATTTGTGGTGCTCTCTGATATTCCTTTAGAATTTCTTCGAACTTCGCAACATTACCTTGTGCTCTATTGACAAGCTCAATTGAAAAACCTTCAGCTTGTGAAATTTGCTTATCGGCCTTCCCTCTCGCTTCTGGGATAACTTTATTATAAGCTCCCTCTGCTTCATTGATCGCCTTTTCTTGTTCTTGCTTTGCCTCATTAACTTCATTAAATGATGCCTTAACAACCTGAGGTGGATTAACATCTTGAAGCTTAACAGAGATAATTTGAATACCAATGTCGTACTTATTCAAAACTAACTGCATAAGTTCTTGAGCTGTCGTCTCAATCTCAACTTTTCCAGTTGTTAAAGTCTCTGAAACTGATCGATCACCAACAACTCGTCTCATTATTGATTCAGAAACGTCACGAACGGTTTGTATTGGCTCAGCAACTTGAAAAATATACTTAAATGGATCAGCAATACGATACTGAACGGCCCACTCAACATCTGCAACATTTAAGTCACCAGTAAGCATGAGGGACTCAACATCCATATCCTTGCCATCTCGATAAGATGTCACTCTTCTTGAAGTGCTTGCAGTTCTAAAACCAAATTCTTCTTGTAAAACTCTTTTGGTTTTTACTTTGATTACTTCATCAACCCCTAGAGGGATTTTAAAATGTAATCCTGGTGTGTTTGTCCCAGTAAATTTACCTAATCTAATAACTACAGCTTCCTCATCTGGTTCAACTGTATAAAAAGATGTGTACGTACCAATGACTAGAAAGAGAATGATTAAAAAAGGCCCTATCATCTTTAGGGCCTTGTCTAAATCTTGCTTCATTTTTTCAAAGTCGTTGGTCGGTTGTCCTTGATTAAAAGACATAATTCCTCCAATTTAGTTTGCTTCAACTTCCATCATAAGAAAGTTTTCTTCTAAAGTATCTCCAACTTTAACATAGATAGCTTTAACAATACCATCTATTCCCGATTTAATTTCGTTCTCCATTTTCATGGCCTCTAAAATTAAAACAGTTTCACCTTTCTTAACTTCGCTTCCGATTTCAACGTTAATTTTAACAACCTTACCAGGCATTTTAGTTAAAAGTTCACCTTCATCAGCTCCACCAAGACCAGATGGTTTAAATCCTCTAAAAATATTGTAAACCGTGTCTACATTGATCATTCTTGAAGGAAGATCTTGTCTTGGAATTTTCTTCCAAGCAACCTTGTCTGTTGAAACAAAGTATTGCCCACATAGTTTTCTTACGTGTACTACTTGCTCATTTACAATTTGATTATCTTGGATTGTTGAATAGTTATATTCAACATTATCGAAACTATGAACTTTCGTTTTAGTGAGATCAATTACTAATTCTTTGCCTTCATCATCTATTAAATAGGTTCTCATAATTAAATCCCCATTCTTCTAGCTTCAACCCCTGCAAGTACTTCGTAAAAGCGTAAATGGTTAAAGTCTGTTTTTACACATTCTTGAGGTGCAATTTCTTTAATATAGTTTGTAGTGTAAACACCTTCACAAAACTTTTGCTCTCTTAAAATAACTTTTAAAAGTGGCATATTAGTTTTTAAACCTTCAATAAAAAGTCCATCGAGTGCCGCTCTCATTTTTCTAACAGCAACATCTCTTATGATCCCTTTACATACTAGCTTTCCAACCATCGGATCAAAATCTGGAGTAACCTCAAGACCTTTAAATAGACAGTGATCAAAACGTGTCCCTTGCGGAAAATTTGTTTCAAAACCTGTCACAAGCCCTGGTGCTGGTAACATCGTAATTGGATCTTCAGCACAAATACGACATTCAATCGCATGTCCTGTTCTCTTAATGAACTCCTGAGAAGGAATTCCGAGATTATCACCAAGCGCAGACTGAATCATACAAACAATCAGATCCATTCCCGTGATCTCTTCTGTGATCGGATGTTCAACCTGTATACGAGTGTTCATCTCTAAAAAATAAAAACTCTTATCTTCACCCATAATAAATTCAACTGTACCAGCTGAATCGTAGCTTACGGCCTTAGCAAGTTTTACTGCTGTATTACAAATATTTTGTCTAAGTTCTTCATCTTCACCAATAAATGGAGATGGTGCTTCTTCAATAATTTTTTGGTGACGTCTTTGAACAGAACATTCTCTTTCAAAAAAGTGAAAAATATTTCCAGCTTTATCAGCAAGAATTTGAACTTCAATGTGTCTTGGATTTACAATCAGTTTTTCAACTAAAAGATCTCCGTTATTAAATGCAGCCTTAGATTCTCTTCCAACAGCATCAAAGTTTGCTCTAACTTCATCGTCATTATTACAAACTCTCATCCCACGACCACCACCACCGGCAACCGCTTTCAAAAGAATTGGATATCCAATTTCGCTAGCAACTTTAATCGCGCCTTCAACCGTAGGAACAGCTTCATCAGTTCCAGGAACCGTTGGAACTCCAACCTCATTAGCAAGTTTCTTAGAAGTTGCCTTGTCTCCCATAACTTGAATAGCATCAACATTTGGACCGATGAAAATAATTCCTTCGGCCTCAAGTGCTCTTGCAAAACCAGCATTCTCAGATAAGAATCCATATCCTGGGTGAATTGCATCGACATTATACTTCTTTGCAACTGCTACAATTTTTTCTACGTTAAGGTATGTTTCAGCATTCGACGAACCTTCAAGGTGTACCCACTCATCACAAAACTGTAAGTGAGTTGCATTACGTTCATTATCAGTCCAAAGACCGATAGCCGTATGCCCAAGTTCACGACATGCTTTAGCTACACGTGAAGCAATTTCTCCACGGTTAGCGATCATAATCCTTCTACTTTCGTTCTTCAGCTGTCTGATCATAATTGAATATTCCCATGTTTACGTTCTGGTCTTTCAACCTGCTTATCTTTAAGTACTCTTAGATACTCATAGATTCTCTTACGTGTTTCTTCTGGAAGAATAATAGCATCAAGATAACCTCTCTCCGCTGCAACATAAGGATTCGCAAAATTGTTTTCATAGTTTGCAACAAGCTCCGCTTTCTTCTTATCAAAAGCTTCACCTGTTAGACCTGCTAGTTCATGTCTAAATACAATATTAACTGCCCCTTCAGCACCCATAACTGCAATTTCTCCAGTTGGGTATGCAAGGTTTACATCTGCTCTAATGTGCTTAGATGCCATAACATCGTAAGCTCCACCATATGACTTTCTTGTAATCAAAGTGATTAAAGGGACTGTCGCTTCAGCGTATGCATAAAGAAGTTTTGAACCATGCTTAATGATCCCACCATATTCTTGTACCGTTCCTGGCAAGAATCCTGGAACGTCAACAAGTGAAACAATTGGAATATCAAAAGCATCGCAAAATCTAATAAAACGTGCAGCTTTACAAGATGAATCGATATCTAAAACACCAGCCAATACCTCTGGTTGATTTGCAACGATACCAATTTTAATTCCACCAATTGATGCAAAACCAACGATGATATTTCTTGCCCAATCTTTATGAACTTCAAGAAACTGACCTTCATCAACAACATCAAGAATTACTTCTTTCATGTCATATGGCTTCTTTGGATTTCCTGGAATTACTGTTTTTAATTTTGAGTTATCTCTATAAACAGGGTCTGCCGTATATCTTGGCTCCTGCTTTCTAAAGTTTGAAGCTGGAATGTATGCAAGTAACTCTCTTACTCTTTCAAAACAATCATCCTCATCACGACATTTAAATTGAGCAACTCCAGATTTCTCAGCATGCGTTGCCGCTCCACCAAGTTCTTCCTTCGTCACTTCTTCATGTGTAACAGTTTTGATAACATCTGGACCAGTTACAAACATGTATGAAGTTTTATCAACCATGAAAATAAAATCTGTCACGGCCGGAGAATAAACAGCTCCACCAGCAGAAGGTCCCATGATTAATGAAATTTGTGGAATAACTCCTGAAGCCTTTACGTTTCTCCAAAAGATTTCAGCATAACCACCAAGGGCATCAACACCCTCTTGAATTCGTGCTCCACCTGAATCTTGAATACCAATTACCGGAATTCTATTATCTAAAGCAAAGTCCATAATCTTACAAATTTTCTTTGCATGGGCTTCACCAAGTGCTCCACCCCAACAAGTAAAATCTTGTGAGTACACAGCAACTTTTTGTCCGTTGATTTCAGCTATACCTGTAACGACACCATCACCATAGAACTTATTCTTTTCCATTCCAAAGTTCACACAACGATGAGTAACAAATTTATCAAACTCGATAAATGTTCCAGGATCGATTAAACGCTCAATTCTTTCACGAGCAGTATACTTACCTTGATCGTGTTGCTTAGCAATTCTGCCTTCTCCACCACCTTGATCTGCCAATTCTCTTCTTTCTATTAAAAGCGCTCTCTTTTGTTCGAGTACTTCGTCAGTAGCCATAACTAACCTCCATTATAGTGCCGCGACCATTTTTGGTTCAAAAATGCGACATTACCCAACGAAAAATGATTTCGAAGTTTACACCCATATGACTAGAAATGACTATTGACCCTGCGTTACTTAGACCGCGCGCACAAAAAAGGCCTCATAACGAGGCCTAGTCTGTGTTCTATTGATTTTTTGGTTATTCGCCAGCTGCTTTTTTTCTTTTATCTAATTCATATTTATCAACTTTCATAATTAAACTCGCTCTTGAAATACCAAGCTCTTTTGCAAGTTTAGATTTATTAAAATTACATCTCTTCAATCCTTCTCTGATCATGATAATTTCAAGCTCATGAAGCGCATCTTTAAGCTTACCATTCGTGTTAACACCTCTAGTATTTGCCTCAGGAGCAACCCCAAAATCGAGAATCTGAGGACTCAATAGATCCGGCGTAATATTCTTATCATCACCTGCTAGTACCACAAGTCTCTCAACTTCGTTTTCTAGCTGTCTAACATTACCTGGCCATGCATAATCAAGCATCTTCTCCATACATTTCTTAGAAAATTGCTTCATTGGCATTCCCTGCTCATCACACTTTCTCTTTAAAAAATGATCCATTAACACTGGAATATCTTCTCTTCTCTCTTTTAGTGAAGGAAGATTAACGTTAAGAACGTTGATTCTATAATATAAATCTTCTCTAAATTCACCCGACGCCATCATCTTTTTCAAATCTTTATTTGTCGCCGCCAAAATTCTAACATCAGTTTTCCTTGAAGCCTCAGCCCCAACTGGCATATAAGTCCCTTCCTGTAGAACACGAAGCAACTTTACCTGCATACTAAGGGAGGTATCCCCAATCTCATCTAGAAATAACGTACCGCCATTAGCGACTTCAAAAAAACCAGGCTTGTCTTTAATTGCTCCCGTAAATGCACCTTTAACGTGTCCAAATAATTCTGAGTCCAAAAGGTTATCATTAAATGCTGAACAGTTCACGGCCAAGAACTGATAGTCCTTACGTGGAGAATGAAAGTGCACTGCCTTCGCAATCAATTCCTTCCCTGTTCCATTTTCCCCTTGAATTAATACAGATGATTCAGAGTTTGAAATTCTCTCAAGTAATGTATAAATTTTCTGCATTGGCTTCGATTTACCAATCATGTTGTGATATCTAAATTTTTCACCGAGCTCAGAATTCAACATATGAATTCTTTCTTCTCTTTTTGAAATTTCACTATGGAAAGTTACGACCTCACCAGACACAAGTCCAACAAGCTCTTCAAGATATTCAACTTCACTTGCAGACAACATTTTCAAATGAGAAACAGCACTTTGCGCATCAGCCTCAACTGCACCATTTTCAACTAGCATCTTTACCAGTGATACCTTATCCGCCTCAGTAAATGTATCAAATACAAAAGGAAGTGCAAAAACAGTCCCTAGTCTCTCTCCATCAATTTCAATCTTTGAAGCAATCATTTTCACACCTGGAAAATATGAATCACAAACCGTTATTGATTGTTTTGCCTGATACATTTCTTCTGTAATTCTCTCAACATCGCTTGCAAGAAAATCATAGCCATGTGGCAGTGACATCTGAACTTTAAAGAAATGATTCTTAAAATCATAATCTTTATCCATGTGCCCACTTCTAATTTTATAATGTGCATCTGTATAAATAGCTTCTACTCCAAACCATTTATTCAATATTTCTTCAAGTTTTGAGATAACGTGAAGTCCCTTGAGATCATTCCAGTTAATCATTTGACAGCTCCGTGTTTTAAAACCCCTAACGAGGTACTTACTGTCAAACTTTTCGGCAATCCCAAATTTAAACTTAAGAGTATTTTGATAATAATTTAGACACTGTCTAAAGCTTTGAAATACATCTCCCCTAGAGAGCTAAGTAGTTCATAACACGTGTTATATACGAGTCCAACTTCCAGTCCTGCGGCCCAACGAACTTAGTTAGGTTCATTTTCTTAGTATTAAAAAGAAAAGTTTCAGGCACCTTAACCACACCAAATTTTGTCATCGCCTGATTTGTTTTGTCATGAATTAAGACAATATTTGGTGATAAATCGCCAAATCTTTTCATAAACTTCTTAATTTTAATGTCGTCATCATTTACAGCAAGTAGAACTACTTTAATATTTAGATCTCCCAACTTCTTCGAAAACTCCAAAAATTCAGGCAATTCAAACTCACAAGGAGCACACCACGTACCCCAAAAATGAACCAATAATCCACTAGAGCCATCTAAAATTTTCTCAAGAGTTGTGGCCTCGCCACTTGTAAATTCAGTCAATCCTGCAATAGAAGGTAATTCCTTTAGAACGGGAGCTGCGCTCTCATCAAAATAAGAATCCATTTTTTTCTTTTCGTATATTGAGTAACCAATCGCGATTGCGAGAATTAAAGAGATAATTGTAAACTTGGAAGTTATTTTCATAGTGCTAATATAAAAAAGGCTTCTCAAAATGAGAAGCCTTTTTCACTTTATTGTCAAAAAATTAACAATTAATCAACGAAAGCAATGTATGCCATTTTAGAATTATCGCCTACTCTATTATCAGCAAGTCTCATAATTCTAGTGTATCCACCGTTTCTCTCTTTAAATTTTGGAGCAACTTCTGTGAATAGCTTTGTAACAGCATCTTTGTTGTTAAGTTTCTTTAGTGCTTGCCTTCTGTTTGCAACAGTATCAACTTTAGCTA
>Ga0100385_1001821_pt1 | contig 20827 bp, 19 predicted proteins | sample CryGeymeta201509_FD_81543 | JGI IMG/M metagenome (GOLD analysis project Ga0100385, IMG submission 81543) | Groundwater microbial communities from Crystal Geyser aquifers in Utah, USA - Crystal Geyser metaG 2015-09 | ecosystem: Environmental > Aquatic > Deep subsurface > Groundwater | place: USA... | reverse complement strand
AATTGAGTAGCGATGCGGCTTTTAATCCGCGCCGGACAGGGCTACAAACAGGCATAGATTTTCCCGAGATATCATCATGCCTGTCGTTGAACATCATCATGTCGGTTGCCGCTGCAAAGGCGGAAACGAATTCGCAAGTCCTCATACCGAAAACCAATACCCACCAGACCTTTCGCTTGAGCCGGTTCATAATACGATCGAGCTTCAAGTCGATATCGAGGCTGAATCTGTCTTTGGTGTCGTCACAACGACCGTTGTGGCTCGACGACCAGGGGCACAAGAGATCACGCTGAATGCCGTGGATTTCGACGAAGTCCGTGTTCATGACGCGACCGGCGCGCAGATGTCGCACCAATACGACGGCAAAGAACTCAAGATTCGTTGGGAAAAACCCTTCAAACTGGATGAGTCGCGTAAAGTTTCGATCGCCTACCGCATCGTAGAACCAACTTCGGGACTTTATTTTTCCAAACCCAGCGAAGCTTACCCTGACGCGGGGTATTGGGCTGCGACCGACCATGAAACCGAGCGCGCACGCCACTGGTACCCTTGCATCGACTTGCCCAATGTGCGCGTGAAATTGGATTTCCACCTGCGCGCCAATGCGGATTTGACGATTTTGGCGAATGGTCGACTTGTGGGTGAACAGGCCCATGACGATGGGACCAAGACCGCTCATTGGGCGCTCGACTTCCCTTGCCCAAGCTACATCACGTGTTTTGCCCTCGGTCGATTCACGCGCTCAGATGACGGAGAGTTCGAAGGCCTTCCCGTGGCGTATTTTGGGGCCCATTACCATTCAGCCGAAAACCTGAAGCGCTCTTTTGGTCGAACTCGCGAGATGCTCGCCTGGATGACCAAAAAGTACGACATGGCGTATCCCTTCCCCAAATATTTCCAATTCGCGCTGCCTGAGATCGGCGGCGCCATGGAGAATATTTCGCTGGTCAGCTGGGACGAGATCTTTGTCCTCGACGAGACCCTCGCCCTTGAATGGACGTGGTTGGTTGATCAGGTCAACGTTCACGAGATGGCGCATAGCTATTTTGGTGATGCGGTCGTCTGCCGCGACTACGCCCACGCTTGGCTCAAAGAGTCCTGGGCGACCTACACCGAATCGCTCTGGCTGGAGCACTCGAAAGGCGCCGACGAATTGGCGTACGACTTCTATCGCAACGGGCACGCATATTTCGACGAGGCCGATAACCGCTACAAACGGCCTCTGGTGACCCGAAAATTCGAGAGCTCCTGGGACATGTACGACCGGCATCTTTATCCAGGCGGGGCGTGCCGATTGCATACCCTTCGGCATGAACTCGGGGACGAGAGTTTTTTTGCAGGCGTTCGGGCTTACCTGAAGCGTTTTGTGGGCAAAGTCGTTGAAACCGACGACTTCCGACGATGCCTCGAAGAAGCCTCCGGCCAACCCCTTGGGAGGTTCTTCGACCAGTGGATGTACAGCCCCGAATACCCAACGCTTGCGGTGACGTATTCATGGGAAGCCGACAAAAAACACGTCGTTTTGGACATCCAACAGAAGCAAGTCAGCGACGAGGGCAAAGGGCTCGTGTTCGACATGAACCTTGAGTTCGGTTGGGGGCACGGTGAGAAGCGCGGCTCCTCAAAAATCCGTCTGGATCGGGCCCAACAGCGGGTCGTCTTGGCGATGGACGAAGAACCCGATTTCCTAACCGTGGATCCTCAAGGTCATACCCTCCACAAATTGGATTTCAATCCAGGTCAGCCCAAGCTCGTGCGAGAGCTCGAAGCAGGAACACTTCTGGGCCGAATTCACGCCGCGCACGAGCTCGCCAAGAAACCAAGCGGCAAAAATATCCGTTTGATTCTGGACGCATGGAAGCGTGAGACGTTTTGGGGAGCCAGACAACAATTTGTCAGCGCGCTCGCGAGTGCAAAAACCGCCGAGGCGATCAAAGCGCTGGCGCATGTCGTCGAACAAGAAAACGACCCAATGGTCATCGACCATGTGATGGTGCGGGCAAGAGGCATTCAGGATGTCCCTCTAAGAGACGCGGTCAACGAACGACTTAATCGCGGGGACCTTCCGTACTGGGCGTCACGCAACGCGTGGTGGGGCGTCGGGATGGATCGCGAAAAGGCGCCGCTCGACCGACTTGAACAAGCCGCACGTGGCACGGGATGGTCGGGGATTGAAGCCGGGGGCGCGATCGAAGGGCTCGCCGAAACGCGTAGCCCTGATGCGGCCAATATCCTTATGGACCTTGCGCAGTGGGGGCAAAGCACCCACAAAAACCGCGGCACGGCTCTTCGAGCGTTGGGACGACTCGGCAAATTTCTGGAACGACGTGACCGAGAACGTGTCGCCGAGTACTTGATCGCCGCATTGAGAGACCCGCATACCGCGGTTCAACAGGCTGCAACCGATGCGCTGGCGACCCTCAAGGTCGCATCCGCAATTCCAGCCATGGAAGCCTTTGCTGCGACCCTGTCTCACCAAGAATCTTTGGCCATCGAACGGTCGATCGTTGCGTTACGTTCACCCGAGGATGCCAAGCTCTCTGGCTTGGAAAAGGAACTCGAAGAATTGCGAAAAGCCTCTAGGAAGCTCGAAGAACGACTCGCCAGAATCGAAGGCGAGTCCTGATCGAGGTGATGTCGCGCGCCAGGCACCTGCCTGGCATTTCGATTTTAGGAAGCTGAGGGGAGTCGATGGAAATCATGGTCATCGGTGTCGGGGACGCTTTTTCGCAGAAGCATTGGGGCACAAATTTTCTTGTGCGTACGCCCACAGGACTGCTGGCGGTTGACTGTCCAGACTCGTACTTCAAAGCGTTAAAAAGCTCGGGTTTTGGCCTGCGAGTCGACGATCTTGACGGTCTCTTCCTCACCCATCTTCACGGCGACCACGTCAACGGGCTCGAGATGACGCTCGCCTGGCGAAAATTCGTCACCCAAAAACGACTTCGCATTTTCACGACCCCCGAGGTTGCCGAGGTTTTATGGGAGGGACGACTGAAAGCGTCTCTGGGCACCATGTATGACGGCAACGAATTCAAGCCCATGGTTTTGGGCGATTATGCCGACGTGGTGGTGATCCCGTGGGGAGAACCCACGGAACTCTTTGAAGGTCTAACGATCGAGACGAGAGCCACCGTCCATCATATTCCGACAGCGGCACTGCGTTTGACGTATCAAACACAGGTCTTTGCTCACTCCTGCGATACGGCGTTCGACCCGGAGTTGATCCACTGGTTAAGCCAGTCTGATCTCTTTTTTCACGAAGCGAACCTGGGCCCCGCCCACACGCCCATCGCGCGCTTGGAAGAACTCGAGCAGGGCATTCGTGAGCGCATGCGAATCGTTCATTATTCGGACCACATCGAATTCCACGTTCATCCCAGCCTCAGTTTTGCGAGAGAAGGACAAAAGTTCGACCTTCCCTGAAGCTGTTTATTTTGACCCCTTCTCGGAACTGCTGTTATGTTTCAGGAAAGAAGGTCCCTTGTCAGTTAGCAGGTTGCTGCGACTAATCAGTCAACGTTTTCCCCTCGTCTTGGAACGTGGTGTCGATCGACATACTCGATAAAGATTACGGCCGAAATTGGACGGCAGCCGAAGTGACCGAGTTTGTACAAAACACGTACAATCGCGACGCCATTCTGCTGACTTTGCTGAATTTCGCCTCTGCCCAGATGAGGCAACGTTGCGTGCTCATCGTGGGAACCGATAGCATCCAGGGCCATTGCGTCGCCGAATGGCCGGATATGCCCGACATCGAGAAATTGCGGAAGATTCGGGCCCCCATCGACTCCACGGCAAACCTGCACATCAATGAGTTTCTTCAGGGGACGGCCGAAAGCCTGGGTCTCAAGAATTGGTTCGCCAGCATCGAAGTTGTACCTCCCCCAGTCTTAGCATGTGTCCCCATTGCGATCGGTGGACGAGTTGCCATCGCTTTGGTGGGCGACCCGCTGCCTTCGGCTGATACGGGCGCGTTGAACGCGATCGGATCTGTGATCGGAACCCAACTTGAACACTTGATCAAATTGGCCAAAACGGGTTCTCTGCCGGCCGTCGCGGACCGAATTCCAGAGATCCCGACATCGGTGAAAAATCGGGAGGCCCAAAAGGGCGTTGATGAAAGTTCCGCGTTTCCGTTTGCCGAAGCTCACTCAGAGCACTCGGTTGAAACGGGACATGACGCTGACCAGACAATGGAAGGGCGCCGCTCGGACCTGGGCGGATTCCCTTTTGGCGAGGCGCAATCGGAGTTCTCCAGCGGCGTTGATAGTTTCGAGCGCGACGACCAAGTACAAACTCACAGCAAACACCGACCCGTCGTGGCGTCTCTTGCGACCGACGAAGACTCCGCCGACTTGCCCGATCCTGAATTTCAGGACAACGATGACCCCGCAACCTTGCACGGCGTATTCATTCCGGGTGCGAGCGAAGTCTCGCAGGTGATCGCCCCAGGCGACGAAGCGGCCTCCAACGAAGCGGCCTCCAACGAAGCGGCCTCCAACGAAGCGGCCTCCAACGACGCCGCCTCCAACGACGCGGCCTCCAATGAAGCGGCCTCCGCCGGAGAGGACGCAGACGAAGCGGCCTCCAACGAAGCGGCCGATGAAGTAGTTGCCGCCGCTGGACCGGACGACGAACCGCTCGACGTTGAAAAAAGCGAAGATCCTACGCCAGAAGCCCTCGCGGCATTGAACACGTTGAAGGGTTTCAGCATGTCAGCGTCTGGGTTGTTCGACGACGATGTGGCAGCTGCCAAGGCCCCGATAGCCGAAACACCGGCAGAAGAATCACCGTCAGAAGAATCACCGTCAGAAGAATCACCGTCAGAAGAATCACCGTCAGAAGAATCACCGTCAGAAGAATCACCGGCAGAAGAAGAACCGGCAGAAGAAGAACCGCCGGCGGACGAACAAGCTGAAGAAGTTCCAGAAGACGAAGTTCCGGCGGAAGAAACACCGCTAGAAGCTTCGGAAGAAGAACCGGAAGAAGAACCGGAAGAAGAACCGGAAGAGCAAGCGGCGGCAGAAGAGCAAGCGGCGGCAGAAGAGCAGGCGGCGGCGAAAGAGCAAGCGGCGGCGAAAGAGCAAGCGGCGGCAGAAGGACAAGCGGCGGCAGAAGAACAATCGGCGGCAGAAGAACAAGAGCAAGCGGCGGCAGAAGAACAAGCGGCGGCAGAAGAAGCGGAAGAAGAAACACCGAGCTATGAGCCCCCGCATTCCGGGGCGAACGCTCAGTCCAACGCAACCGCTTTCGGACTTCCGCTGGCGATCCCGGCGGTGCCTGCTCCACCCATAAACGCGTCTTCGACGGTCTTTGGACTGCCGTTGATGCCCATGGACGAGTCGTCAGACGCGCGGACACCCGCCGAGCCCGAGACTGCACACCCCCCCGCCCCTCTCGAAGCCGAGCCGATCGAAGAACCATTGGTTGCGGCGAAGCCGGTCAGTGAGGTCTCGAACGCCCAAGACGTCGTCGGAATGATCCCAGAAGACGACGTGGTGTTGATGACACCTCAAGAGGTTGGCGACGAGTCTTCAAATCGTACGTTGATGGGAGGCATCGAAGCTCAAACCAAGATGCAAGAGGCGATAGCCGGACGTGTCGGCGCTGACACGATGCGTGGTGGTATTGAATCGATCACTTTCGAACCCGAACCAGACGAGCCGTCTCCTCCCGAGGAAGAACAACGGGTGATCCCGGGCGCGTTGATTCTGCGAGGTGCCAGAAAGGCGGGCAGACGCTCAGGGCAACATAAGACCATCAAAAACGAGGCGCCTCCCGCATCGTCCCCAACGCCCGCCATGACTCCCGACGGAACCAGCAGAGGCGGCCCGATGCCCCCTCGCGGCGCGGGACAGACGCTCGAATTGGGCAGAGAACCGTCAAACAGTACGCGCATGGGCATGGTTGATGAGTGGCCTCTTCCGGAGGCCCCTGAAACAGCAGATGACTGGCTGGATGACTTTGCGGACGACCACCCCTCAAGTGCGGTCAAGATCGCGGATGTCACAGAACGACACCGAATTCCTACGCCTGTGCACGAAGACGACCCACGAACGATCCCCCCTGAAGCGCTTGAGCGGATTCTCGAGAGCGGACCTCTGGACATTGAAGTCCAGGAGTCGTTCATGCTTCTTGACTCTCGTGACCAGCGGGTTGCGTTTCAGGCCGCCGAAAGCGTCGCGATGGCTGGAGAAGCCGTTTTAGAAGGCTTGGCGGCCATGTTCCCAGGCCGACTTTTTGTCGATCGGTATCAGTTCACAGCCGAGACACTTCCATCGGTTGGCGACCACGGACCGGTGCTTCGTGCGCTGGTACGACTTGGTGCTGCCTCTTTGCCCGTCATTCAGTCGTTCATCGACCACTCAAGCCCTGAATCAAGATTTTACGCGGTTTTCCTGCTGACGCAGATATCGGCCGAAGGACTCTTGCCCCATCTCTTGCCGCGGCTCTTTGATCGTGACCAACAGATTCGACAAATCACGCGCTCCATCGCCCTGAGCTACCAGAACGCCCCGAATTTTGGGTCGGCGATTCTTAAGCCACTTCATGAACGATTGAAGCTGGCACAAGACGAACTTCAGGTCGACGTGTGCACTGAAGTCCTGACTCGACTACGAAATGTCGAGGCGATTCCCCTACTCATCGAGCAGTTGGGACGACATCGAGAACACACCAACCGCAATGTTCACCAGGCGCTGCAACTCCTGACACTGCAAAATTGGTCGTCACCCTACGAGTGGAAACATTGGTGGTCGACGGCTCAATACGAAAGACGTCAGGCATGGTTGGTGGCAGCCATGGATGCGCAGAGCGACAGCGTTCGACAAATGGCGTGGGAAGAGCTCCAGCGCGTTCCTGGCCTAGAAACCGCCTACCATCCAGAGCAACCCTCGAAACTTCGCCAGCGTGAACAACGTGCGGTCGAAAAATGGTTTTCGGACCACTCGTGAGCTGATTTGAGTAGAGGTTCTATTCTTCGGCTTCGCCAGCCGGCTTGGAAAGCTCGTCGGTCTGCCGTTCTGTGATTGGCTCAGCCTCGAGACCGCCCGTCAGCACGACGCGCGTAAACCCATTCACATCTTCAATCTCAAGTGGAGTACGCGGGAAGATCAACGTCCCTAACGCCCCATATGAAGCGATGACCAGCATCGTCATGAACGCAGCCTTCATGACCTCACCGCTCGTCACAGCGGCCAGAAGGCCAAAGGCCGTTGCGCCTACGATCATCACACCGATCACGCCCGTGTCGCGCACGAAATACTGAACCACATTGATACCGATCGCGGCGACCAATGCCCCGATGACTCCGTTTTGCTCCGGGTCGACACCCATCAAGCGAAATCCGACGATAATCAGGATAAACTGCACGATGGCCGCGATCACGTAATACGTGACCGGCGTCCATTCCAAGCCGCCTGCGGCAATGATTCCGATATCGGCCAATGTGGACATCATGACGGTTCCTCTATTTCGGCGTCTTCGACGCCAGGATTTTGCGTTCCAGGTTTTGGACTGGCCGCGTGGTTCTTAACTTTTTCGGCATCCGCGCGCGGCGTGATGTCTATGGGTTCTTCCTGATCCCCTGTGGCCAGCCCCTTCTTGAAGTTGGCTTTGACCTGCTTGGCGGTAGAGCCAAGATTACCAAGTTTCCCAATCCCAAAAACGAGGACTAGGATAATCAGAATAATGATGATTTCACTGATATTGGGGATCATGGCTGCACACGTTAGAAGCTTAACGAAACACCATGACGATGATGTCGTAGATCGCGTGGGTGTACACTGCCACAGCAAACCCTCGCAAGTAGAAGATAACAGCCAAAATCACGCCCGCAAAGAACCGGAACATGAAGCTGCCTAACGTGAACGCATCGCCCAACGATCCGATATAGTGAATTCCGCTGAAAACCAGACTCGACAGAATCACCGCAAACACCGCGCTCATCCAAGCCGGCATGTTGAATGCCTTGGTTCCGAGCGTAAATAATCCGCCCATCCCAATCAGCCGAAACACGGTTTCCTCGTACACACCGGCACCAAGACTCAACACGATCGACGCAATTAAACCATATTCTGCGCCACTGCCCGCGGCGAGCAACTTGCCCATGCCAAGCCAAGACATCGTTTGCAGGATCGCAGTTCCCAGAAACATCGCGTAGATCGCCGACTCCGCCAAAACATAGGGGAAAACGCCGGGCGAAAAATGCCCTTTACGGCGCAAATAGAGGGTCAGGCCGATGAACGCCAACAAAATAACGACGTTAATCCCAAGGTAGTTCAGCGTCTGACCATCGCTGATCAGCCACATCGCGTCCGACAGAAAATCCACGCCATTGCGCACTCCGCCGGTCGCCAGCACGCCGATCTGGTAGACCACAAAAAGCGGAATCACCAGAAGCAGGCTCGTGCCCAAATCCTTGCTTTTGTCCAGATACGCTCGAAAGCCAAACTCCGATGAAATCGCCTTTGGGCCTGATTTCGCGGACTTCTTGGGTTTCTTTGCTTTGTCTTCTTTTGGTTTTTTGGCGGCCATCTTGCCCTCCGGGGGCAGTGTTTCAACACCGATATAGCATAAATTTTGGTCGGCATATTCCGGACCGAGGTTCAAACGGAATCCTAATCGCGATGAAAAAGTTCTTGATGGACATCACTTCGCTACGGTATGTCTAAAAACGGAAACTGTTCCAACAACATCCCCGGGGGGAAAATGAAAAGTGCAGGCGTATTCCTATTATTTGTCACGGCAATCCTGATTTCTTGTGGTGACGATTCGTCCAGCAAATCAAAAGAAAACAAGGCTTCTGGCGGAGCCTATCAGTTCAACACATGTCCGGAAGTCGGCGATTGCCAGCTCGCCTGTGAAGACACCGTGTGTTTGGACGAGTGCGTTCAGGCCAGCGATCCTGTTGCTCTGGCTCTCTTCGACGACTACTTCGATTGCGCCGTGGAAAATTGCTCTGACGGCGTCGAGGGCTGTATTTCTGCGCGCTGTCCTACCGAAGAAAACGCGTGCAACGGCACAGCTCAATCACAAACACCTCAGGCCCCTGACTTACCCACCCTCAGGCATTATAATTGTTCGGAACTCGCCCAATGCCTGGGCGATTGTCCAGACGCAGCTTGCACCGACGCCTGCATCTCGTTCTCAACGGAGAGTGCCGTTCAGACCTTCAGCGCATTTTTGCAATGCTATACGGATTGCACGGACGCCGGAGGTATTGATTGCGCCGACACGACGTGCGAGTCAGAGGCCACCGCATGTCTAAATGACGTCTCTGGCTGAGCATTTGGTGCAAATCATACGCAGGACCGTTGACCAGAGGGCTCAATACAACCAAAAGTGCCCTCATGAAACGTACGTCATGCATTCATATCGTCGGCGTCTTGGTGATGCTCTCTTTTTGGTGCAGCCCCGGTTTGGCCCATCAAACTGGAGCCAGCACCTTTGTGGCGAATGTCGATCCGGACACCGGCAAGGTCGAGACCATGCTGGCATTTCCGGGGCGCGACGCTGCGGAATTCCTGAGCTTTGACCAGAATTTTGATGGCGTGACCGCTCCAGCTGAGCTCGCCCCAAGGTACGCCGCACTTGGCACCTATGTTGACGCTCATATCCTAGTCGAAAACGACAAGAAGCCATGCAAGGTCGTCGAAATCAAAGCTGCGCCGCTGGACCAAGCCCTGGATGCCTTCTGGTATTTGAAGGCCTTCGAATGTCCCCTGCCGCTTGGTGTGATCACCTTTACCAACACCGTTTTGCTGGAGTCGACCGGCTCATACCGGCACTTCGCCCGCATACAGCTTGGCGATGAAGTTCAAACGACGGCATTCAATTCGGAATTTCCCACCTTCAATTTGAAGGTCGCTGAACCCGAAGTCGATGGGCTTGACGTCTTTGTGCGCTATCTGGTCGAGGGGCTCGAACATATTCTCCTTGGGCCCGACCACGTCCTTTTTGTCGTCTTGTTGGTTCTGATCGCGGTAGGTTTCAAACGCATGCTCTGGGTCGTGTCGTCATTTACGGTGGCACACTCGATCACGTTAGGGCTCTCGGCGCTGAATATTATCAGCCTGGCGCCCGCGATCATCGAACCGGTGATCGCCCTCACGATCGCATTCATGGCCATCGAAACGATGGTTCGGAAGGAGCCACCCCGCGAACTGGTCGTGATCACGTTTCTTTTTGGGCTTGTGCATGGGTTTGGCTTCTCGTACGTGCTTCGCGACAATGTGGGTCTTCCTACGCAGGCACTCATGCCAGCGCTGGCGGGGTTCAACATTGGGGTCGAATTAGGACAGCTTGGCATCGTATTATTGCTCTTTCCGCTTCGGCGGTTATGGGTTGGAAAAGCATACGAACGAAAAGCTGTGATCGGACTGAGCATGATCGCGTTAGCAATTTCAATTTACTGGATTTTCGAAAGAACCCTGGGCTTCAATGTTTGAGACAGTCGCCATATTGCTCGTTTTGGGCTCGGTTTTTGGATACCTAAACTATCGCCTTTTCCAGCTGCCATTTGCGATCGCCATGATGATCGCTGGTTTGATGGCGTCGCTGGCGGTTCTTGGAGCCGACGCCATGTTCACCGAATGGAATCTTGGCCATGAACTACGACGGCTGACACTCGAAGACGTGAACTTCTCGGAAGCGCTCATGCGCGGAATGCTGAGTTTCCTGCTTTTTGCCGGCGCCCTGCACACCGACATGACGGTGATGAACAAGTTCAAATGGCCCATCATCAGCCTAGCGAGCGTGGGTGTTTTCATCAGCACGGCCATCATCGGGTTCGGGACCTATGGAATCCTGGCGATGCTTGGACACGACGTCGCGATGATCTGGTGCCTCGTTTTTGGTGCGTTGATTTCACCCACAGATCCCGTCGCCGTGCTCGGCATCATGAAAGCCGCAGGCGCACCCAAACCTGTTGAAATCCAAGTCGTCGGCGAGTCGTTATTCAATGACGGTGTAGGCGTGGTGATTTTCACCGTGCTCTTGTCGATTGCAGTGGGCGGCGCTCACGGCGGTGCCGAGATGGACGCCGCGGGCATGGCGATTCTTGTCGGCAAGGAGGTCATCGGCGGCGTCTTGCTTGGACTTGGAGCCGGTTGGATCACCTATCTAGCCCTCAAAGACCTCGAAGAGCCAAATCTTGAAACCTTGATTACCGTGGCGATGGTGATGGGCGTTTCGCTTGTCGCGTTTCGCCTTCATACCTCGGCACCGTTGGCCTGTGTGGTCGCGGGACTCTTTGTCGGCAATAAGGGCCGCGAAGACGCGATGTCACCCGAAACCGAACAAGCGCTCGACACGATTTGGTCTTTCATCGACGAAGCCCTCAACGCTGTCCTCTTCTTGCTGGTCGGCCTTGAAGTTCTAGCGTTCGAGTTCAATCAATTCACGTTGACGGCAGCCGGCCTCATCATCGTGCTGAATCTGACTGCACGAGCCGTTTCTGTTCTGATCCCCATCAACATCCTTCGGCGGCGCATGACCTTCGTAACTGGCACTCGCCGCATCCTCATCTGGGGCGGCATTAAGGGTGGCATTTCGGTCGCGCTCGCACTTTCGCTCCCGGAGTTTCCCGGACGTGAGCTCATCCTGACAGCGACCTATGCGGTCGTTGTGACGTCAATCCTGACGCAGGGTCTTACGGTCGGAAAACTTATCAATGTGATTAAGCAGCAAGAGAGGGCTGCGATCTAATGGTTATTATAAGCGTAGAAAATCTTCAGAAGTCGTTTGGTCCAAGAACCATCCTTGATAAAGTCACGTTCGGCATCGAATCGGGCGAAAAAGTCGGCATCATCGGGCGTAACGGCACCGGTAAAACGACGCTCGTCCGTATGTTGATGGACCTTGAGCCGCCCGACGACGGCCGCATCATCCGCAACAACAACGCGCATATCGTCTACCTTGGCCAAAAGGTTGAGCTCGACGAGACCCTTTCGGCCATCGATGCCGTTCTGGACGACCCAAGCGAGGTCTTCCAGGTCGTCAAAGAGTACGAGCACGCGTTGACGGCCATGACCAATGACCCAACCAACATGGACGTGCAGAATCGCGTCACGGAGATCTCAGAGCGCATGGACGCCCTCGGCGGATGGACTCTGGAGTCCGACGCACGAAGCATCCTGCTGCGCATGGGCATCGAAGACGAAAACCAGATCGTTGGAACCATGTCCGGTGGACAGCAAAAGCGCGTCTCGCTTTCGCAGGCGTTGATTCGCCCATGCGACCTGCTGATCCTGGACGAGCCAACCAACCATTTGGACGTCGACACGGTTCAATGGCTCGAAGGTTATCTGGCTTCGCGTTCCTACTCGATCCTGTTGATTACCCACGACCGGTACTTCTTGGACCGTGTCGCCAACGTGATTCTTGAAATCCACGACGGCACGATCGAGCGCCATCCGGGCAACTATTCATCGTTCCTTGAGCGACGTGCCCACCGCGAAGAACTCGACGCGATTTCGGAACAAAAGCGCAAGCAGATGGCCAAAAAGGAGCTCGAATGGCTCCGACGTGGTCCCAAAGCGCGAACCACCAAATCGAAGTCTCGAATCGACCGCGCAGTGGCCCTGCAAACGGGCAAGGTCGTGCAAGAAGACGAGATGGAATTCGACTTCCAGGGCTCCAGGCTGGGTCGAAAAATCATCGAGATCGAAAACGCCTCAAAAAGCTTTGGCGACAAGCAGGTCATCAAAGATTTCACCTACTTTTTCCCCAAGGGCGACCGAGTGGGAATCGTGGGGCCAAACGGTGCGGGTAAATCAACGCTGATGAACCTGTGCTGCGGCCGCCTCGAGCCCGATGGCGGCTCCGTCGAGATCGGACAGACCGTCAAATTTGCTTACTACGACCAGCAATCCCTCGAGCTCGATGATTCGATGCGTGTGCACAAGTACATTCAGGAAATCTCGAACTCGATCGAGACCAGCACCGGCACCGTAAGCGCCTCGCAGATGCTGGACCGTTTTGGGTTCAACAAGGACCGGCAACAGTCGATCATCAAGACCCTGTCGGGTGGTGAACGCCGGCGCCTCTACTTGCTGCGCACCTTGTTGTCGAAACCCAACGTCATCATGTTGGACGAGCCGACCAACGATTTGGACGTCGATACCTTGGCCGAACTCGAGGACTACCTGGATACCTTCCCAGGCGTTCTGCTTGTGGTCAGCCATGATAGGTATTTCTTGGACCGAACCGTCGATCACCTTCTGGTCATCGGCGATGACGGCCATATCACCGAGTTCCCAGGCAACTATTCTGCGTACGCAGAATGGAAGACGGAACAGGCCGCATTAGAAAAAAAAAAAGTCGCGAAGCCTCAAATAACAGCTCCGGTGGTGGTGGCCGCCGCGCCAGTTAAAGAAAAGACCAAGCTCACTTTCAAAGAAAAACACGAGTACGAAACGCTCGAAGTGCGCGTCGCTCAACTGGAGGCTCGTCTGCCGGTCATCGATAAAGAGATGGCTGAACAGGCGAGCGACTTTGATGCGCTGGGTGTCTTGATGAAGGAGAGAACCGACGTTCAGAAAGAACTCGAGACCTCACTTGAACGCTGGATGGAGCTCGCCGAACACCTGTGACGGTGAGCAGTGAGCAGCTGGCGGTGAGCTGTGTGATTCGGTCCGCAGACTTGTGACTGGTCCGCCAGGCTCCAGCCTGGCATCGCGACTTGCGACTTGCGATTCAACCGACTTAAGGCGCCACGTCTTGCGCCGGAGTGTTCAGGCTCGGAGGCCTCTCAAGGTCTTTGACGTCGTGCATTTTGACGTCATTTGGCGCGCCAAAAAACAGATAGGTCGTGGCCATCACAATCATCATCACCACCGCGACGACTTCGTAGGGCATCGTTTCACGGAAGAGCATGTTGTCGGCAAAAAACCGCCCATTCGAACGGGAGCGAATTCGACCCTGCACACGATTCACAAAATCATCGGGCGCAAACTCCATCGGTAGGCGGCGAATGCCGCCCATGATATTTTCGAATTGCTCCCACGACTTGCGGAACTCGGCGTCGGTTTCCAAGCGGCGGGCAAAATCTTCGCGTTCACCACCATCAAGGTCGCCCTCAAGGTATGCGTTGAAGAGCATGTCCTGCTCGCTCAGCTCCGCTTCTGATTCCATTTCTGCCAGCATATTCTCCTCACTCATCGTAGCGCGCCACGATGTACTCCTTCAACGCCACACGCGCGCGAAAGAGCCTGCTCTTTACTGTACCTTCTGGGAGATCAACGATCACGGCGATTTCCTGGTACGACAGATGTTCAACGTCTCGCAGGACAAGAATCGTCCTGTGAATCTCACTTAATGTCTCCAACCCGGCCTGAATCACGGTCTCCAATTCCTTGCCCAGCAACAAATCATCGGGACGATCGATGGTTGCCGATAGCGGAGAACTTTCTTTGACCGAATCATGCGAATCTTCAAAATTCTGATGGTCCCGATAGGATCGTCGCTTCAGGTATTTGAGGCGATTACGCGCATGATTGGTCGCGATCCGGTACACCCAGGTCGAAAACTTGGACTCCCCGCGAAACCCATCGATGTACTTAAAAATCGCGACAAAGACTTCCTGCGCGACGTCTTCGGCCTCGGCGCGGTCGCCAAGAATCCGATAGATCACGTTGAAAACCTTGTGCTGGTAAACGCGCACAAGTTCGCAGAACGCTTCTTCGTCGCGTTGCCGGAGGCGGCGAACCAGTTTTCGGTCCTGCAGCATAGACATCAAACACCAAGTAGAGGACTAGGAGGTTAGACCCCATTCTCATGAGAAAGTTCCCTCGCATCCTACTCGGCTGATGGCGTTCGCAAAGCCCGAACCGAAGATCTGGGGCGGAAATCCTCAGATTTCAATAACGTACCGGCTTCATGCCCTGTTGTCGGTTTTGTGCGTTCTGCTGCTGGAGCACGGTCTGCGCCACTGCCCCTCCGGCAACGGTGGATGCCCCAGCATTTTCAGTTCGCTGTGCGACTTCGCAAACACATCCTGTGTTGTTCATGACGACCACGACCGCCCCAAGCTCCATATCCACCGACGAGCAGATATCTCGGCATTGATTGACGTTGTCGATATCGAGCGAGTTGCGATTCGCGGCAGGTTGGACCGCGCATCCAGCCAACGACGAAAAGGCGAGGACGATTGCTGCGAGATAGGTATTACGATTAGGCATTGTCGATTTCATGAAAGGCTCCTGATTTATCCAGAATCATCTGAAGTAAATTCTTTTCTAAATGGTTTAATTTTGAAGATTAATTTACGGGTGAGTCTATAGATGATGTCGGTATCGGCGAGCGGTTGCTGAGCCTGGTATGAAAAAGACGAAAAATCGACGACTACTCGGTAACGAACAATTCGTTTGGGGTAACGACCACAAGTCGGTTCTGCCAGCTCAATAACTGTGAAGCGGGGGCCGAAATAGCAATTCTCTTACCCGTCTCCGGCCATAACAAGAAGTCGGAGTAGGCAATGACGAACTGGCCCTGGATTCTTTCGAACCCCAGTGGCGTGTCTTCGGGTAACGAGACCAACGACGTTTCAACATTATTTTGAAAAGTTCGAATTTCGTACCCGGTGGTAGCAGGTCCGATGAAGAAAATGCAGTGTTCGCCGCAGGAGATCGGAAATCGACCATGAGCCAATAACTCGTTATCCAGGTATTTTCCGCGCAACCCAGCATGATTTACGTACCAGTGGCCGTACAGATAGCTGGAAAATAGAAACTCTTCGTCGGATACCCTCCTAAAATCGTGGTCACCAACCAAGTAGAATTTGGTGGGGTGTCGTACGGTGTCATCATTTAGCAGAACCCGGCTGAATAACTTCCACGGTGCCGGTTCGATGCTCTCCACAATCATGATCGAATCGTTGCCGAGGCAATACGCGTAGCGAACGCCTGCCGCCTGGCTAAGAACCTTGTTTTGACTCCCGTCTTGGGAGACACGCCAAACAGCGCCGTCAGCCACGACCAACAAAGATTCACCGCACGTCGTTACGCCTTGCACGCTGCCATCAAAACGGGAAAATGACACAGCACGAACGGTTTCTATCGCTTGATTTGAGTCGAATTGCGCTTCGGTTTTGCTGCCCGCACAACCCGTCAAAAGCAGACTAAAAACCAACGCATGTATAGCCATGTTCATCACTATTTGAACCATCCGGGCAAATGGTACTGATCCAGACAGTGTCGTCGAGTTTGGCATCATGAAGATTGGCCCCGAGAAAGTTTGAGTGCGTGATGACAGAATTTGTGAAGCTGATGCCGGTGAGGTCCAATTCCCGTGCGTCGACTTCCGACAGATTCGAGTTTCGGAAGAATCCACTTGCGACGTCTGTCTGAGCCCATTTTACCCGTAGATAGAAATTACCGCTGCCGTTGGTATCGGTTCCAATCCCAGACTCTGGAAAACCTTGGCGCATCATCATGGCGTCAAAAAAGCCCCGCGTTGACTTCCCGCCCAATCCTAATTGGCCATCCAGAAGCCGTGTTCCTTTGAAGACCAAAATCAGAGGAACCGCCCCCGTTGGCTTTGTGATCTTTTGCACCGAGACTGCCGACCTTTCGTCAACGATATAAATGGGTATATTAGGGATCCGAGCGCGTTGATAATCCCTTAACTCCGAAGCAACATAGTTGGAGACCGAACAGCCTGGGCCGCCCGCGAAGGTGATAAAAAGCCGGTCACTCTTTTGAAGCTCATCGAGCACCCGCGGCGTCAAAACCTCATAGCCATCGTACCGAACATCTGCGACGTAATCGACCGGCGCCGGCCACTCGCCGTAAGCCGTGCCCGAAATCCCTGCCACGATCAGGAACCCAGAAAGAAAACTAGAAAAAGTCGACCAACCCATAACCTAGTTCCTCCAAAAATTTGCCGTCTAGCCCATAAGTGCCGTTCTCATCCCATTCCGGGCGATTACACGGATCACAGGCGCCTTGGTCACAAGACTTCCGGCAAGCGCATCCGTGCGACGCGTCGAGATTTTCGCCCATACTACCCATCCAGCAGGTGGTCGTTTTTTGACTGATATCGAAAATATATTGTTCTCCCAACCCCTCCGGACTGCCGGCTCCATCATGAACGAGAACGACGATCAACTCCCGGCCGTTGGGCAAGACTATCTGCAAATGCTTCGACCGCACTTCGTCAACCATTATGAGAAGGAACGGGCCATACGTGCCAGTCCAAGGCGACTCAACGGCTGACTCAACCAACTCACGAGCCGTCTTTCCCGAAATGATCCGAGTTTTCGCGGCCGCTGGCTCGACCTCAAATTTCCGTGAAACGGCTTCAACCGTCTGCCTCAAGTCAAAGCCAGTAATGTGCGTAGGTTCCGCAGCAAATGCATTCATTGAAAATAGGCACACAAATATCAGCGTTAATACGTGCATTAGTCCCTCCAGGGATTTCCGAGTTGTGACGCCAAGGTACCGATTCGAAGCTGGTTTGTCATTTCGATTTTACGAGAACGTTCGACGTCGTCCTGCACTTATGCGGGCTGCCAAATATGTGTCCGCGATATTCATTTAGGCATCGGACGATGCCCATCAACTTCCGGCCGTGCATGTGCACGTGTGCCGTCAAAGTCAGATTTTAAATCGCCCCAAAGCTGATTAGGCCTTCACTAAACCAAAAAACGCTTCTTAAGGCCTGCAGACTAATTGGCATCGGTCCGCACAAAACGAATCACGTTGCTGCGTTGGTCCCAGAGAATAGGTGATTCGATACGAGGCCGTCCGTCTGGATCGACGTTCGGAATATAAGGTGTGTGGGTGCCCAAAAGCTGCAAATCCACACTTGGCACGCTGGGCAGTGAAACATCAAACTCGCTGCGCCATACCGGAATGAAAGGTTTGCCATCACCTCCATTAATTCGCGGAAACGCTACGTTCCATCGGTCTGAAAGGACTTCGTCGCCCAAAATAGGAAAGATCACCTCAGCGATCCAAGGGCCCATTTCTTCATATGCAGTTGGTGGGAATCCCAACACCTTTACATGAACCGAGGTTTTCCCGGTCACATCGACTTCATGGGGTGCAATCGGCGCCGAGTCCAATAGATGTCCATCCGCGTAGATGTGCAAATGTTGAATATTAACATCTTCCCGAGCTTGGACTAATGCGGCCTCATCAGGCGTGGGTACAAAAGTCGGCTCGTAGAGCGGACTCGACTTCACAAAACAGGGATGGGCTGGAATATCAAAGGAACCATTGAACACCACCAACTTATTAACATTCACACGATGTCCGGTGTTTTGCAGGTCTTCGTACTCCGCGAAAATCAAATCATAGGTTCGAGCCTCTGGCAGGTAGCTAGAATCGATCTCCACATCAATGATGAAAGATTCCCCTGGCTCGATGACTCCCGCCTCGACCATATAACCCGTGTATTGATCCAATATCTGGGTTCGGTCCCGGTCCCAAACTGTGATCTTGGCTGGCACCGGTTGGTAATCCAAAAGGATTACGTAGCGAAGTCGCAAAGCCTTGGAGGCAATCGCAACATTATAGACCGAGTAGAAGACCAAGTCGTCCTCAAGCGGCTTCCAAATCGCCGTAAATGCGGATGTTTTTTGATCCGAAGGCACCGTAAAAACAAGAGTATCGAAGTCGTCCGAATTGAAAAAGTCAGCAGTAACTGGACCTGGGCTTTCTAGAATCGCCGGAGGCAACTCAAATGGCAAATCCACGCGTTGCGCCGCGACCATTCCTGGCTCATTGCAGAAATACGGAACAGCCAATTCGTCACCATCGGCTTCCGTGTCCAAAGCCACATCTGCCGCGGCATCAGGCGACGACATGTCACCGACTCCCACGTCCGCAGATACCAGCGGGCTTGAGTCATCTGAGCATGCGCTAAGGCTCGCCAAAAGCGCTGTCAAAACCAGATTCCGCATCATATCGCCCCAAAGCTGATTGAACTCCCTACACTAGACCCGAAAACGGCTCAGAAGGCCAGCGGGCTAATTGGCATCGGTCCGCACAAAACGAATCACGTTGCTGCGTTGGTCCCAGAGGCTAGGTGCTTCGATACGAGGTCGTCCGTCTGGATCGACGTTCGGAACATAAGGGGGGTGAGCGCCCAAAAGTTGTAAATCCACACTTGGCACGCTGGGCAGTGAATATGTCCAGGAGGGTTCCACCACTAAACCATTGACTGTCCATTTCTGCAGTATCAACAGTGTAGAGCTCAACAGAATCCCCATTAACCACCGTTGGCTCGTCATTTAACACATAATACGCAAAATGATTTCTAGACGTGAACTCTTCAAAGAAGCTCGGAAGCTTCTCAGAATTCCCACCAGGTCCACAAGGGATTTCATCTAATCGCTGTTTGGTGTGCCTGACCGGAATTCGACAAGATAGGTCAATAGACGTATATTGAAAGGATGGGCATATCGCATCGAAAAAACTGGCACTCCACCGTATCGAAGCTGAGTGAACAACCAGCTGTGGACCGGTATTGGCTATCGTTATCGGTTGACGAGAGAATCACCCTAACTTGGGAGTTATCTCTCGAAGCTTGGCAGCTCGCGAATCCGGACAAAGTAGATGAACCAGGACTTTCAAGATCTGTTGCACGAGTTATCCGCGGCCAACGCTAGGTTTCTGGTCGTAGGCGCCTACGCGATGGCAGTTCATGGGGTTCCACGGGCGACCGGTGATATTGACGTTTGGGTGGAACCAACTGCAGAGAACGCGGCAAAGGTTTGGGAGGCATTGAAGCAATTCGGCGCTCCTTTACAACACATCACAATCAGGGATCTGAGCCAGCCCGACGTCGTGTTTCAAATGGGGCCGCCACCTCGGCGGATAGATATCCTCACCCAGATTTCAGGGGTGGAATTCGAAGTGGCTTGGCAAAATCGTATCAGCGGGATGTTTGGTGAGGTGGAGGCTTTCGTAATCGGGACCGATGAATTGCTCCAAAACAAACGCGCAACGGGCCGTCCGAGGGACCTAATCGATGTTGATATGCTCGAAGAATTCTTTTCGAAGCATATCTAAACACCAAAGGCACGCAAATGGGTCCGACGGCCAACTTTGGAGCCTCATTTTTGGACGACGGGCATGGTCCTTAGAGCGCGAACCGGAAATAATGAAAATATATGGTCCCATTCCTCGGGGCCATCCTCGCGGATACGCACAGGAACGACCGATAGGATATGTTTTCGGATCACGGTCATAATCGGATACACGCCTATTGCGGCGATGCGAACATCTTGACCGTCCTTCACGAGATCAAGATTGAACACGACGCTGCTGCGTCGCTCCAGCTCGCGCTGGTTACTCACAAAATTGCCCAACGAATGCATGATGACGGTCTTTCGACCGTCTTTGGTCAAATAGCCCTCCCAGGGCTGCAGTACATGTGGATGCGCACCAACGATGGCATCTGCACCGGCCTCTAAGAACTCCTTAGCCACTCGCCGTTGCTCTTCGTTGGGGTCCGGCGAGTACTCGTCGCCCCAATGGGGAAGAACGACAATGAAGTCGGCTTCAGCGCGCAGGACAGGCAACGTTTCTAAAATGGTCTTCCGGTCACGAAAACAGTAATTTACTTGGTGGAATTTGTCGGAAGGGCCACCCACGCCATACGTGCAGGCAAGCAAGGCAATTTTCAAATCTCGCACGTTTTGGATCGTATAAAAAACATCTCGACGACGGTCGTGTTTACGCGTGCCTGTATAGGGCATGCCGGCCTTATCCAACGCGTCGATCGTGCGGTTGACGCCTTCGCCGTCGCGGTCCATCGAATGATTATTGGCGGTCGACACGACATCGACACCGGCATTCAACAAATCACTGATTATTTT
>Ga0100385_1001817_pt1 | contig 20842 bp, 14 predicted proteins | sample CryGeymeta201509_FD_81543 | JGI IMG/M metagenome (GOLD analysis project Ga0100385, IMG submission 81543) | Groundwater microbial communities from Crystal Geyser aquifers in Utah, USA - Crystal Geyser metaG 2015-09 | ecosystem: Environmental > Aquatic > Deep subsurface > Groundwater | place: USA... | reverse complement strand
ATTTCAGCATAAATAAGAGGAAATAAGGGAATTCAATTTTGGAGACTAGATCAGCTCCCAACTGTCTCATACAAATTTCAACTCTGAAGCATAATTCATCAAATGGAAAGAGAACATTAGCCGATAAGGTTTTCATATTATTTCACCATCTCCCTAACACGACAAAATTCCTAATCAACCTGTTATACAAGACCTATAATAACTAGAATAATATGAAGAGCCTTCGGCTGAAGAACTACCAAAGCCGAGAAACAAGTAAAGAACAAAGTAAAAATCTCGTGTTAAAAATTCCCGCAAGAAGAAAAGTACGATTGAGAGGATCTATGGTGCTTGATAATAAATATTATTGTAAAAAACATAGTTAATAAATCATTTGGTGTTATTTTAGATTTTTGGATATATTTTCTTTAGAAAGCCTAACTACACCATCAATTTTTGCTGTTAGACGTAGTTATCAAGCACACTGTTGTTCCTTTCTTGAAGTTTGTTCACTTTGTCCATCTATATCTCGAAGTTGCTGTCATTATGACAGTGAAGCTTGGATCCTCGTTCTCGACTGTACTCGAAACGACGCCAATCTCTGACAGTTGTGATGTCTGGAACAGGAGTTTAGTCAGTTTATCTTGTTATTGATTCACAATCGGAAATACCAAGCTTATCATTGATTAATCTGATTCGATGCTATAACTCTTCAATTGTCTTTTTAGGGAGTCCTGAAAGCCCACTTCCCGATCTTTACTTTGGATTTTAAAGGATGACGTGAATATTATCGAATAGATTGGTTGACTATTTTTTCTTGGGAATGCTCTTAAGGGACTAGTGTTTATTCAGTGACTTTGACTATTTTTTTTGTTTCTACTTTCTGAAGCTAACAGTCCTTTCTGGTTTTTTAGGATTACTAGGTGGCTTGCTCAGAGCAGCAAACAACTATTTTTTCTTCTCACGGTATTTGTGCTACAATTTTTATGTGTTTTATCGTGCTTTCTTCTTGAAGATGGCTCCTGGTCTATTATCAGCTCTAGCCAGTCGATGTTTGGGACTATTAATGGTTGACTGATCTTCCGATACTTTTGTATGTATTCTTTCTTTTATTTACTTCTTCTGCTGTTTTATCTTTATGCGATGCTATTGAACGGCTTCCTAAAAATCCTGATCTGATTTAAATGATCGTTCCTCTTCTTGATTCTATCCGTGGTTGACATTCTCGAGTACATGTTTCAACTTTTCTTAAATATCCAAAGCAAACTCGTCTCCATTGAAATCACTGTTAAATTTTCTCATATTGATATTGTGCTTGCTTCTATCTTGACTTGTGCTGTGGTGCGACCCGATTTGTGGAATGTTTGTATTTTGCTGTTTCCTCTATGCCTTACTTCTGACAGAGGCTCGAGATCGAGTATTTTTTATTTTGGGCAATTTGAACTCAGAATATTGGTCGGCAACTGTTTGGAGACGGTCTTCGTTGTACTCTGAAACAATTTCTAATTATGACATGGACAATAATTATATTTATAGCATTCGAGATAAGATTTGGGGAAAGCTACTTTTCTTTGAATATTCCAGTACTATGATAGTACATTTTTTTTGATTATTCTATTGAAAGAATAATTCGAATATGTTCGGCAACTTTATCACAGCTCTCGAAGTATAAGAAAGAGGTCCAAAAAAGACGATTCACACTGGAAAGCTTAAGGAAAATGACATGGAAAAAGTAAAAACTGAGATCAGAGAACTTATCACAAAGATGCCATAGTAATCGATACGCTTGAAGGCTGCTTTGAATGCAGGCATCTCCGCAAAATTTTTGGATTTCAATAAAATACTTCTCACGCTCGATGAAGAAAAAGATATGACCTCCCTTAACCTGATACAAGTCAATCTGAAAAATCTTGAAAAAGAAATAAGGAAAATTAAAAGGAAAAAATAGAAGAAGCGGTCAGGGTAAGAAAATGATTTTATGAAGAGAAGTGGAGCTAGAACTCAAAATAACTCAAGCAGACTATCATTATTCTCATAGTAAAAATAGGGAGGGCAAGTGAGAGATCAGAGGGAAAAGGCAATAGAAGCTGAAATGGCTTTCAGGATTAAGCTAAAAAAATTTTACTCGACTGATAAGATCAACAAAAAAGAGGAAATTTTAATGAAGAAAGCATAAAGATCAAAGTAATTCAATACCAAAGCAGCTAAAGTCCTGCAATCCTTTAAAACGTTGAAACTTAGGGAGCAGAAATCAATAAATATTTTTCAAACCGAAAGCATTCAAAGTCCAAAACAAGCTGTTTAAAAGAAATTCATCATAACTGATCTGTAAAATCCAAGAAGCACTCATATCATTCATGTGGATGCACCTTGTTAGGAGTTCGAGGAAAGTGATGTTGCTTCTTAAAGAAATGCTGAAAGATGCAAGACTTCAAATGGCTTGCGATATACCAATTCAGCAACTGTTGAAAGAAAATACAGATAGCCGAGTAGAAATTCAAAAAAATTTGCTGAGCATTACAGGAGGGAAATCCAGACTCGTGAAAGAAAAAGATAGATCATGATCAAATAGGAAGAAAACGCAATAGCTAGAATGATAAATAAACAACAAAAGCTTATTGAGAGGAGCCAAAGAGTAAAACAATCAATGAAGAAAGATAAATAAAATATTCATGGGAAATAAGTATCCAAGGTTCCTTCTATGATTCATCAAAACGAAGAACTTGAGGAATAGATCAAAGAAAAGTGTGAATAAAAGGTGTTCAAAAAAGAGATTCACTTAAAAGAAAAAGTCAATAAAATCAGAGAAGACCTCAAGGCAAAAAAATAAAGAATGGATAGACATAGAATAAGAAAACAACAGTGGCATGAAGATGAGAGTGTCAGAAACGACTAGTATATGAGAAACTATATGGCAAGATTGAAGTTGAGCAGAGATCAAAAAGAGATTCGCCATGAATTATCAATTAGAAACCGATTCGAATAAGGGGAAATAAGGAAAAAAATGAATGAATAGATGAATCAAGTAACACGCTGGCCTGACGAAATACTATAAAAGTATCTATGTTCTTATTTAGATAGTACAAAAAGATAAAAGACAAGGAGCTAATGTCTAGCCTGAAAAATATCTTTCTTTTTCATTGTATAAAATGATCTTTATTCATTATTTATCAGGAAAGATAAACTATCTCATTCATATCAACGAGAAAACACAGCATTGTATCTACAAATCGCAGATCCAACCTATTGATACTGTTCTCTTGTATGGTACATCTGCGAAAATCCTGGCTAGCCTGCCAAAATGGAGCCTCCCATCCACACAGCATACCGTTGGTAAGGGTTATCCAACACTTTGACCTCGATCGGAGTTGGCTGAATCAAAACACAAATACCTTGACGTGGGACTTCTATTCGTACTTTCTTAGTCTCTCGTTTACTCTTTCAGTAATTCTTCTCTCTAGTCTTTCTTTAAATCCCCTGAAAAGAGTTGATCCACCGGAGAGAGCGATGTTCGAGTACAACTTTCTCCTTGTATCAATAGGGCAAAGCTGAATCACGTTATCAACAAGCTCATCAACAGATTTTCTGTATTTTTCGTCAATGATTTATGGGTTGAAGAACATTTCTGGTGCTAAAAATCTTTCTGGACCGACAGATACTTTGTAGGGCAATTTTGATATAGGATCAGTTCCCTCAACATATTTATCAAATTTTTTCTTCAGTTTTTCGTTGACCATCCTATTATCAAAATTTTCGAATTATTTCAAAAGATCCCCTGACTCAATAACATACGAAAATCTTTCTTTGATGATCTTAGCGACTCGATGAATCTCTTAAACAGGACATTTTTCATTTCTTTCTCTGAGCATGTTAGCGATGAAATTGGTCATGTTACTTCCTGCCAGAGGGATATGCTTGATGCAACTATTGATGACAAAGCCATCAGCTACAGGAATAATATGAGTCACTCCGTCTCCTGAATCCAAAACTGTTCCAGTATAGCTAACACCAGAATTGATGCCCGATGATGAAATGAGGGCAAATACTGCCTGAACTCCGACATAGAGCCCCTTTGCGTTGAATGTTTCGAACATGATTTATGCCAAGTGTTCTCTGTTTTCAGGAGGATTGAGGGGAGGTTCAGTCATAACAAAGATTGTTTCTTAGGGATCGCATCTGAGATAGTCGAACATGCTCCTATGCCAATACTTCTACATCAGATCCCAGTTCCTGACGATACCTCCTTCGATTGGGTTGACAACTTTTTGAGTTCTAGTAAGCTCTCTTGCTTCTTATCCAATGACAAAATCAAGGGTTTATGTAATTTTCCGATTACTCATAGTCCAGCCAACCTTTGAGCTTTGATCGCCAGAATCAGTGATCAGAGTAGGGATATCAAAGGCCGGCTCGGTATTTCCTGCGTATCCCATCTTGGTGTAGCCAGTTCCATTATCGATGACAACTACTTTGGTATTGATATCCATCAAAGATATATTTATAAATTAAAAGCACGAAATACCGAGTATGACTTATTACCTTTGTCAGCTTAATTCTTCGGTCGCTTTATAATATTTGAACGACAGAAATATATGAAGTAACAAATATGTTCAAGCGATTTCTTCCAGCAATGCGGACACTAACTCAAGGACATAGCTCTTGATAGTCGGTTATAGCAATAAAAAATAAGAAAGCTCAAAAAGATAGAAGCTTTGCAAGCTGTCAAATAAATTCGATATTTGCCAACTGAATAAAAACTCATGGACAACATTCTTGTTGACTACCTGAGATCGTTTAAGCTCAACTACACATACTCAGTTATTATGAGGTAGCGAAATTTGACATCAGACGAAATAATGAGCAAACAGAAAATTATGAATGTGCTCCATCTCAATGAGCTTTACAACTCAACTGACAGATTTGATATATCAGTGTTGGAAATGCTTCTCATAAAATTGGCAGATCTTATGGGAGAAAAGAAAGAAAAGTGCGACAGCAGTGTTCAAGTTGAGCTTTTGAATAAGGACAAGACTGTTAATAATCAGCTGATAAATGAGTTGAGAATTTCATAGACCCGAAAATAAGTGTAATAAAATGAGAAAAAGCACTACAACGAAATGCTGGCAACTCTTAAAAAGCAACTAACCATCACAATCAAGGATGATCTCAGGTTAGACTATGACAACAAAATGAAGGCCATGAAACAGGAGTATGAGAAGCAGGTTCAGCTCCTAAAGGAGAAGAATAAGTAATTTTTGGTAAACAATCCTAAACTCAATCCCAAAATATAGGAGTACCTTACAAGTATTGAGCAGTTATAGGCATCAAACATGGAGCTGAAGTTGAAAGTGAAATAATTTGAAAAGTAAAGAATTACTCACAATTGTCTTAAAAATTAAAACCTTCTTCAGAAATAAAATGACCTTAAGAAGGAAAAAACTGAACTTGATAAGAAGAAGAAATAGTATTAACTTGCAATCAAGAGTATCCAAACTTCAGTGGAGTAGTTGGTTGCTAAAAAAGCCAAGATTAGCGAACAGCCCAGAGAGACCGATAAGTTTGTGGCATAAATAAGAAGAAACAAATAAAGCAAGGACCATATGATCGAAGAAATATATGGGAGGTTGTTCGTTATGGACAAAAGAATATAAACAGTGACCAAAGATAATTAAAATTTAATGGAAGAAAATAGACAGTTATTGTGCAAAGTCAAACAACTTGAAGAACATAAATAGAGGTTGATGGAGAGAGGAAAAGATTCTTTAAAAATTGAGGAATAAATGAAAAAGTTCAATATTAAGCCTAAAAGGAAAGATGTTCAGGTTGGAGTAACTCAAGAACAAATAAGAGAAAGCTTAGCTCCCAGGAAACAAGAAAATGCTATCGACGAAGACTAATCATTTTTAGACACTGAGGAAGAATAACAATCTGCTCAAAAAAAACAAAAGTACAGATTAGAAGTAAACAACATTACTTCTGAAATGAAATTGCTGAAGAACAAACTCAGGTTCATGGTTTAGGATTTTTCTTGATCAGTTAAGTATAGTAGTCTTAATTAGTATCAATAATTCAAATAATCAAAGACTAAGTCCATGCACGGACGTTTCTCGGGGTAAAATTCCAACATACTTTTCAGAGTTTTCTTGAAAAAAAGTGGAATATAGATGTCTTGCGGGAACTCAAAGGGTTTTCTCATTTTATCAAGCCAATTTTTCCCATCTGAATGTGCCCAAGGATGCTCGCCACACAAAACTTTGTAAAACAGTATTCCCAAACTCCATACATCGCTCTTTAGAGTTATCAAATACTCTGCATGCACCTCGGGAGCAGAGTATTCGTCTAGAAATTATGTGAAAGGAGGAGGAACATTATCGTTTGACATGTCAACTGCAGAATTAAAGCCTGAGATCTTTGGCTCACCTGAATAGAAAGTAAATTACTACAGCTCAGCAAGATTTTTTCGGGTCTTAAGCGTCTATGCAGGATGTTGTGTTTATGCATGTACTTACAACCCTTGATAATCTTTTGAAAAATAGGCATCGCTTATTCAAATTCTAGGGAGCCCTATCGACGACAGAGGTCAGCAAGTGACCCTTGATTGCAGTATTCCAGGAATATGTAAATGAGATCCTCTGTTTATCGCATATCACGGAGATGAACAAAATCGTTTTGACTCAATAACTTCATTATTTTAATCTCATTCTCCATGAAAGGGACCACAGAAGTTTACTTTTAAGCAACTTTTTCTTTGCTGCCTTTGAAGATTGTTTTAACAGCGTAAACTTCTTTGTCGATGCTATCCCAAGCAACGTAAATCTTGGATGTTATTCCAGAGTATAAGCAAATGTTTTTGATGTGGTACCTCTGGCCAATGACCATGGTTGTTTTTGCAATGTGATTTTAAGCCATGTACTCTTATTTCGAGTAGTAACTTCCATTATGTGAACTCATAAACCTTATTAATTATAACTTAATAGGCCAAAGAAGGCATTTAAGATAATTTCTTAGCCAGTTGCATCTTACATTGACAGTTGAGGAAGGCTGGGCAAGTAGCAATACATATATTAAGCATTTGCATTGAGAAAATGTTACACTGTAAATAATTTAAAGCTATGATTCTGATGTTATAATCTTTAAGATCTCGCCTAATAAAATTCATATTTAATCAATAGTCCGGAAATGTACACCATAATTAGTCGTTAATTATATGACTATGGGCAAGCACAATAGTTCAGCTTATCATGTCCTACTTTTCCATCATGATTAGCCCTACACTGAACTTGAAAATTGATTTGTGATACATTAGTCATCAGTAGAATTGGCTTATGGTTTGCCTTTGCATCACTATTCATGTAGAATTAGTAGTTAGTAGTCAGTAATTGATGTAATCATAGACTAAGTCCATACAGGGCCGAGTTTCTGGATTGTAGTCAAGCATATTTCTTAGGGTCTTCTTGAAGAACAAAGGAATGTAGATATCCTTCGGGAATTCAACAGGCTTCTTGAGTTTTTATTCCCATTTTTTGCCAGTTGATTGTGTCCAGGGATGCTCGCCACACAAAACTTTGTAAAAGGTCACTCCTAGACTCCAAATGTCACTTTTGAGAGTCGGCTATTCCTTGGCATGTATCTCTGGCGCGCAATACTAATCGAGAATTCCTGTGTATGGGACCACCCTCATATCATTGGAAAACTTAATGGCTTTTTTGAAACCATAAACTTTAGGGTTACCTAAATAAACTAGAAAATTACCATTGTTAAGCAGGATATTTTAAGGCCTGATATATCGATGCAGGATATTTTGTTTGTGCATCTATTTACATGCTTTGATCAGCTTTTGAAAAATGGCCATTGCCTTCTCGAATTAGAGAAAGGCTTCTTGCTGACAAAGGTCTTTAAGTGATCCCTGATTACAATACTCCATAAAGAGGTATGCGGATTATTCTGCTTCTCTCATATCAAAGAACTGAACAAAATTTTATCCTTTCAATATTTTCATAATTTCAATTTCTTTTCTGAAAGAGTAAGGTATGTGAAGACGGCTGGATGTTTAACTACCCTAACTATTCTTAGAGATAGCTTTCACAGCATAAACCTATTTTTCCAAACTGTCCCAGGCGACGTAAATCTTTGAATTTTTTCCAGCAGCTAAACAAATGTTTTTAATGTGATATCTTTGATCGACTATCATTACAGTCTTTGCTGTTTGATTTAAAGCCAGATATTATGATTTTGAATATTCTTTTGCAGTCATTTTGCACATTAACCTGATATGATTATAATTCTAACATATTCCCGAGCTTATAACAACTAGTCCAGGCTCAGAATGCCTCAAAAAATCATTCAGAGAAAATCGATCCAAATGAGAAATAACTTATGATATCCATTGCCACTATTAGATGAGAAACTCTTCTGAAAAAATAAAAACTGCCTAATTGATTCTGATTGTCGATCAACTACAATATTTAAATATATGATCTCATATATGCTATCAAAAGTGACAGGATTGATTGATTTGACACATTGCATAGGGATAACTATATTGAGCATTATTATCATAAATTTGAATATTAACGCAATGTATATGCCTAGCAAAGATTATCAGAAAAAACACTACAGTCCAGCCATCGAAGATGGTACTACATTCAGTATGCAGCCAAATTAGATCATCCCATGCCCAGAAATCAGTTTAAATTGTCACAAAATCCTACTCATCCGACCCAAGCAGCCTCATCATAGCTGTAAAAAATAAAGTAAATTGTTCGGTTGACCATCGAAAACAAGTTAATCAGCATCTTCAACATTTTTGAAGTCAAGTACATAAAAAATGAAGTAGAGTCCTGACTAAACTAGACTAATCATTCACTGCAATCAAAGAATCTGGATAGCCTTACCTGTAGCCTTACAAGAATCAAAAACACTTATAAATGACAGGACAACAATTAAAGCAGAAATTGAGCTATGTTGTGAAGATTGAAAGAGCAAAAAATGCTTTTCATTTCATGCATAATATCAAGCTTCTTTTCGGGAGAAGAAACTAAAACAGTAAAAGAGAAATGCTGAGGATCAACTCCAAAATAGATAGATAATACGATGACTTTGATCATTATGACAAAAACTTGTACTATTCATATAACTCAGCAGCAATGAGGCCATTACAAATACATAAAAGACCAACAAAGCTCTGAAGAAAAAGAAAGAGGCCAATAAGAAAGAATTCAATAGCTTCAAGTAGCAAATGGACCAGCTGCTCTCGGTGCATTAAAGTTACCTCATGAAGAAGCAATGATAAACATATTCACTATCACAGAAACATCCATATGGCCACTATAGCTACAATCTCGAGGATCATCACAGTCACTAAGCAACAGTTGCTGCTTTTGTCAAGCAATTTGCTCAGCCGACGACGTGCTTTTCCCATGTTGTCAATATTGCCGTCCAACTTATTGTCCAATTCCTACCTCAATACATCAATACCCCCAGGAGCTTTTAGTGCTCAGTAAGCTCATCTTTGATGGCATGCTGTCCTCCTTTTAGTCCTCGAACATTTTGAATTAACTCATCAAGAATTTATTCCTGATCTTCTTCCTGCTTTCCTTTGATTGTATGGAGCTCGTTGGTAGAAAGTTTATTTACTTCGTATTTCTGATCAAACTAACTATCTTTAAATTTACGGTATCTTTGCCGTGCGTTTGTGCAGCGAACAGCTCCCTCTGAGTTGTCTTCTTCTGGAAGAGGGCATCGTAGTTCCTCTTCAGAGTATTTTTTTCATTGAGTAGCTGTTCATATACTTTGTATCTTTTGTTTGCCTATGAAATAGTCAGGTTGTAGTCTTTGAAATTATTCCTGAAGTTGTTGACCATCATTTCCAGAGTACCGAGGGTCTCAGTCTTGATAGTGTTAAATTTACAATTGTATTGAATTGTCCATTGATTTCAGCATCAAGAGTATAGGTCGCCTCTCCTCTCTTTTATTGTTAGTCCCGATAATTTATATCCTTTCTAAGCACATTGAGCTCCTTTCTTAGTTTGTCTGACTTTTTGCTGAAATCCTCTGTTGACATTTATAGAATTAATATCAATGTGGTTATCAAATATCTCACTTATCATTGTTTGCTGGCCCCTCCTCTGTGTCTTTCTTGGACCCAAAGACTATTTTGTAAGAGGTCTTCATCGGAGTGCCATCAATGTCATCAATTTCTGGGAGTATTTCGACCAACTTCATCCGATACCCTGGCTCTTTGGTCACATCGTTGCCAAACAGCGAGATAGTATTCAGCTTTGAGTTGTGTTTGAGATTGAGCAATTATTGATACTCATCAATTTTGTTCCCATTGAGATACAGGCACTACAACATAGATAGCTGATCAATATTCTCGAGATGTTCAATCTTGTTATAGCTGATATCGAGTATTTATAGCTTCTTGAGCTAGTTTACATTGTTGATTCGACTGATCTGATTTTCCTGAAGGTACAGTTCTCTCAATTTCGCCTTCAATGGAAGCAAACCTTCATTGATTTATGTGAGTCCGTTGGGCTACATACTTTAATGTCTACACCAAGAGCTATCTGCTAGAGGTTTACCAGTGGCTCAAGATTTTTGATCGTTTTTATTCTATTCTTGCCAAGATATAGAGCCTTAATGCTTGCTACACCTTCTAAATTTTAGATCTCTTTTATCTTGTTGGATCCAAGTTCGAGCATCTCCAGTGCTGGGAAATCTAGATTTTAGATCTACATAAGTTTGAAAGTACCTTTTTGATTTTGTTGCTCAGAAGGAAAAGTTTCTTGAGTTTCTTTAGATGAGAGACATTTTCAATCACCTTGATGTTGTTATAGGACAAATCAAGAACTTCGAGGTTGGTAAAAGCTTCCAAATTTTCTATTTTAAGAATTTTGTTGTCGTATAGTTCGAGTTCGATGAGGTTTGGAAATCCCTGAAGACCTACATAAACATGCGCCGTACCTTGAATAACCTGAATGAGGTTGTTCCTGACGTATAGATATTTTAAATTGTTAGAGTGAAGGCCTTCTTTGATGATATCTCCAAGTCGACAGCTCACGAAATTTGCTTACTATCTATCTACAAATGTAATACTTCGTCTTATGGTTGAAATACAAAAGGCTAAACTCCCAATGTGCCCAGCTCCACTTTCTTTTTTTACTCTTCAGGCATCGGCTGCACTACTACAGATTGTTTGGAAGGAGTTTCATTCGGAGTATTATCTTCCTCGTGACAGTTCCCTTCTTTTTCGGGAATCATTTATTCAGGTTGTTTCTGCTGAGCAGGTTTCTCTTCCTCCATGATTTTGAGAATTTGTAATATCAAATGAAATTAAAATGGTTGATTTATAAAGAGTCTTAATACGTGTTAGTTATAAGCTATTTAATAAGAGCAATGAGAATGATCTTTATAGCTGTTTTGGCCCTTCTAATCATCAACACTGTCAGTATTGTTGACAGAACTTACTTTAGCTACCTAGGTAAGAGAAGTTAAACTTAGGACTGAAAATATCAGCATCACCTGAATAAGTCAAAGAGGCTTACCAACAAAAACTGCAAAAGATATAGAGCCTTTAGAATGAAGAAGAAAAGGCAAAGAAACTCAAACTTCTAAAAGAAGGTATCTTTGTTCTAAGGAAGCATATGACACACTCAGTAATGAGAAGGAAAGACAAAAATATGAAAGATATGGTAAAGATATCTTCAAAAGTATCAAGTAACTCACCTCCATCAACAAGATGAATCCTGAACAACCCAAAGATGAAAGAAAATCTCCCTCTTTCAAACTCACAATACCAGTCTCAATCGCAGATATCTATAGAGGTACCACTGTCAAAGGAAAGTTCCCTAAGAAAACTGCTTGCAATAAATGTCACGGAACTGGAGCGAAAAGCCCGAAAGATATCAAACCTTGTGGTGCTTGTGGTGGAAAAGGCTTCAGTTTGATTGACCAACAAAACTTTTATGGGCAAAGAATTCAGATGGAATCTTATTGCCCTGTATGCAAAGGAACAGGAAAAACAGTCACCAAAACTTGCGACGTTTGTAAAGGCACCAAACTAGTTACAAAGATGGAAACTGTTGAGATTCCAATTCCAAAGGGTCTTCCTAATGGCAACAAACTGACTATTAGAAACCTTGGTGATTAAAGCGTAGTTGGAGCACCTTCAGATTTTTAGGTCACTGTTGTCGAGGTTCCAACAAATAACTGGTCAAGATAGGGCAACAACCTCGTCTATACTATGGATATTTCTCTCGAATAATCCCTATTTGGTTTCATCCATTAAATCGAGCATCTTGATGGAGATTTCATCACAGTCAACCGAGAAAAGCAAATTACGACTAAAGATACGAAACATCTTGTTAGGGACAGAGGACTTATCAACAAGCAAGGGCATCCTGGACATCTGGTTGTCAAGTTTAGAGTTACCATTCCTTAATTTACAGATGAACAGCTCGATATGTGGGAGGACTTCTTCAATGAGCATCCCGTGTGATTGAAATATTATGAAATTCATCCTTAAATATCTAAAAATCATTTTCTTGTCTGATGAGTGAATATAGTTGGAGGGACAAGAGGAACCAAACTTGTGTCACGATACTCCAAAAGAAAGGCTTTGTCACTCTGAGGTTTGAATTGCCCTATTTCAATATTGCTAAAAGTCCTGTCTCTTTGATCATTCTTCTGAGGAGAATTATTGCGTGCTTTTTCCTTGAGAAGCTGAACAATTTTTCTGTTCGCGATTTCTAACTTTTATTTGAGCTTAGCTATAATTCTTTCAAGCTCCTTGATTTTGGCATCTTTGTCCTCATTACTCTTCTTGAGATTGTTTTACTTCGTCTCATCAAGTTTGCTGTCATTAACAATATCTTTGGTCAAGGAAATCTTTTTCTTTCTAGCATACTATAGTTCCCTATTGACTTTTTATAGTTCCTCAATTGTTACTTTGTATCGTTCACATTAAGACCTTTTCAGCTGAAGCTCTTTTTCCATTGATCGATAATTTTCCTTCATGAAATAGTGGTCATCATCTTGATCAGATGGGTTGTTGCCTCTTCGATCTCTTTCCCTTCTAAGCTGTTCGAGTAAATTCTCTTTCTCATTTTCCCAAAATTCTTTATTTTTTGCAAAAGATCTCTTCATCTCCTCTTCGTTCGCTTTTGCTTATTTTTCAAGGTTTCTGATTTTTTTCTATAACCTTGATATTTCATCGTTTTTTCTTGAGTAATCATCTTCCATTCTTTTTATTTATTCCTTCAAAGATCTGATTTAAGCATTTTATGAAGACAGGTGAAGTTCCAAGGCTTTTTTCTAATTAATCTCACAGATCTGACTGAGCAGTTTTTCCTTTTCTATTTTGGCTTGAAGGAGCTATTTTCTTAGATCCTGCTCATTTTTCGAATGAAGATCAATCGTATATCGTAATTCTTCCAGCTACTTTCTTTGATTTCTGAAAACCTATTTGTCATAGGATTTTATTTATTTTTTGTTGAGCAGAATATTCAGTTCCTTGAGAAGCTTTTCGTTTTAAGTTTGATAGAAGTTTTTGGTTTATTCAATCTACCTTTTGTATTCCTTCTGCTTGGTGTTGAGCTGCAAGTCACAAAGATTATACTTTCTCTCCATTTAGGTGAGATTATCCTTTAACTTATTGATTTATCTATCCTTCTTATCAATTGTGTCTTGATATGGACCTTCCATTTCTGTAATCAGCTTCACTCTGATCATGTCTTGATCAAGATTCGGGATCATTTTAATTTGAAAATTTTCCAGCTCGGATTGCTTTTGATCAATCAGGGACTTCAGCTCTTAAATTTGTGAAGTCATTGTACTGATATCTTTGTTGTGCTATGCTAATTGCAGTTGATTTTTCTTTTGAAGTTCTGTGTATATATTATTGATGCCAATATTTTTGTCAAGAAGTTCCTGATAGTTCAGTCGAAGTTATGATACTTCTTGTTGTAGTTTTTAATTTTGATGTCTGGCTAGAGTCAGTGATTTTTTGAGGCAGTAATTATCCTCAAGTATTTGTTCAAAATTTTGTTTCATTACTATTGACGTTAGAATATAATAACAGTATCAAATCCATAAAACCTTTCACACTAGTTTATTATAAAATAGGTCCACAATTTGAAGAAGAGTCATGCTTCTGCTGCCTCAGTAAATAAATGATATTTATTGAATCAATATTATATTTAGAAACATAATATGTAAAAACCTGAGGTCGAAATGGACACTTTGCGGATCGCTGAGAACGGCAAAGTAATGAAAAAGCTTGACTAAGGATGTACCATTCAGTCTATTTAGAGCGCGTGATCCTATCAGGTCTAGTTGTAAAGATCAATCATGTCGATAAGCGACAATAAAGAGCCCTTGTTGTGACCAATAAAAACGTCGTCAACCTTGCATCTCCGAACTCTATAATCCCTAACAGAATCAAAAGAAAAATACCTCTACATCAAATTATCGGAATCACTACCAGCAGATACGGCAACTAGATTGTGATTCATGTTGACAAAGAAGACGACTATCGTTTCATAACTGTCAACCTCAAAATCAAATATATTGAAACAATCATTTTGGCTATTGGAAAGGCAACCTACAAGGCAGTCAGCTTTTATATCTACGATGACCTGGTACTTTCTCAGTACACGACTACGATTGTTGACATCGGGAAAAGAAAGAGAAAAACTCATCGGATAAATCCTGTGCTGGTGGACTAGAACTATCTTAAAGTATTGATTTTCTTATCTAGTCAAATGTACTGCTCAAGCCCGAGTCAAAAATAATCTTCAAGAATGAAGATAACTCAACAAACGTATCGAACTTCGAATAATTTGATATTCTCAAAGTTTTGGGTCGAGGGGCATTTGGAAAGGTCATGCTTTGCAGACATTCAAAAACAGGAAAGCTGTACGCTGTCAAATCAATGAGAAAAGAAGATTTGATCGAAAAATAAAGCATTGAAAGAACCAAGACATAAAGGCACCTTCTTGAAAAAGGTATTTTAAAAGTAATGCAGTCAATCACCCCTTCTTAGTCAACATAGAATTTGCATTTCAAACAAGATAAAAAATATTTTTAATCATGAAGTTTTACAAAGGAGGATAAATGTTTTCAAGAATTAAGAAGGAAAAAAGTTTCTCATAAAATCGAGCCAAATTCTATGCTGCTCAGGTCTTTTTAGCTCTTGATTATCTCCATGAACTTGGATTTGTCTATCGAGATCTGAAACCTGAAAATGTTCTCTTTGACACCAATGGATACATCAAAGTTTCTGATTATGGACTTGCGAAGGAATTAAAGCCAGGTGAGAAAACTTATTCCTTGACAGGTACAGCTAGTTACCTCAGTATTTTTTTTTTAATAAAGGTCCATAGGTAATCCTAAACTAAGGGCACACATTCACCGTCGACTGGTGGGCCCTTGGCGTCTTTATTTATGAGATGGTATTTGGTAGTCCACCATTTTACTGTCGCTATCAAAGCTAAATGTTCCAAAGAATTGTAAACCGGGACCTTTAGTTTCCAAAAGACGTGAAAATCAGCACAGAATGTCGCAGTTTATTGGTTGGGTTGTTAAATAAGTATCCTCACAAAAGGTTTGGCCACAAGGGATCAGAATAGATCAAGAATCATCCTTGGTTTGAAGGCTTTGACTGGGCAGGATTGTACGACATGAAGGTACATGAATAAATATTTAGATTGTTCCTGAGCATATTCCTGACGCAGTTTCGGATGACGATGTCAGCAATTTCTTAGAGGTCTTTACTAATGAGAAGCCAGTCGATACCATGATCAATGCTGACCACCGATTGCTGAAACAATACGAAAAATAATTTGCAAACTTCAACTACGAAAGATCTTAAACATACCCTAACTTGGAAGAAGAAGATAATTTCAGCAAAAGATCCACTCAAAATGAGCAATAATTTGATTTTTCACCTCCAGCTAGAGAAGAGAAATAGGAAAAGAGCATCTCAACTCCTAACGCTTCCTTTAGGAAGAAATAGTGATCGAATATATTAGTGCTTATTTTAAATAACACCATCATTTACAACAATCTTTCTTCTTCTTGGAGCTCTTATTGTCAGTAACCTCAATCGATATCTTTGGATTGTTTCTCATTCTACCTGTCGTTACTTTTCCTGACTAATTTTTATCGTAAATGCGCTGAGCTATATCTCCGAACATTTATTTGACGTTCATTCCATTTTTAGCAGAAACAACAAAGTGATTGGCATTATGCATTTTTGCAAACTTTTCTACTTAGTTATTATTGACGGCCCTCTTCGACTATAGATCTGCTTTGTTGCCTGCGATAGTGAGAATGATGCCTCGAGGAGCATGATCCTCAAGTTAGCTCACCCACTTCTTCACCTTCTCAAAGCTTTCTCTCGAAGTGATTTAATAAACCGTAATAGCTCCTACGGCTTATCGATAGTAGACTGGAGCGATGGCATTGTATTTTTCCTGACCGGCCGTATCCTTGATACTATTGTCTATACCCAGATGGCCAGCTTAACTACTTGATGATTTTCAAGACTAACTTTTTTTTACAGGTAGCTGGCATTGACTGTTGACTATTGATCTTCTGAAAATTCGTTGTTTGTAAACTTCAAAGAGACTGATGTTTTACCGACTCTTCCTAAATATTCTAATTCGTACCTTCTCCAAGGACGACCAGTTTGTAGATTGGACAGTTCATAAATAATAATGAATATAGCACTATATTATCACTTAAAAGAAACACTAATTGAGCTCAATTTCCTTGCCAGAAGATCACTCTCTTTCTCCAGCTCTTCTTAAATGGGATAGCTGTCGATCTGCTCCATTGTACTTTCAACATCCTTAAAAAATCGGAATACATGGTTCAGGTTGATCTACTTTCTGCTTTTCGTTGTTCTTCTGGTTTTTTTGAAATCTTTATTGTCGAATTATATCATTTTCTATTTGATTGATTGTATGCCCTTAGCATACTTTGAAGATAGTTGTTTGTCTAAATTTTCAATTTTGTCAATAATTTTTTCATTGCTTGCCCTATTCTATTCAAATTGTTCATAAATATAGTCGTTGTTTATTACTTTCTTGTTCATGATGAGCTTCATCAGCTCAAGGTTATAGACGACCTTTTGTTCGACTTATTTGAGGATCATTTCATTGGCAAGTTTAGTATTGTTTTGGTCAACCCAATTCATATACTTTTGAATTTACTTGTCAATATGAGAAAGTGTTGCTGTTTTTGATGCTTTTCTTGCCTGTCTCTTTACTTTTATAAATATCCTGTCATTCATGTATTCCTCGTTGACAAGAGTTTCAATACTTTGATACAGTTTTTAAAGCTTTTGCTGTAAATAAGTGATCTATTCTTCCTCCTCTTACTTGACTTTATCATTCAGGATTTATCTCAGATGATTCTTTTGACTACACTCACTCAGATTCTACAGTTATTGCTTATTTTATCTGTCATAAGGAGCTGAAATTTGAGGGTCACCTGAGACAGCTGCGGTTATAAGTTGCTTCAATTTCGACTCCCAACCTCCAAAATGCTTAGGCTTATCTAATAAGTAATGCTTATTCATCGTTTTATGCTCTTCTTTGATGCGGTTGAGAAATTACAAGCAATAGTTGAGCTGACTCTGACAGAAAGATAGCTATCTTTGGGCTTAAGAAGACAGCAATATTTGTCGTTCAAGACGGAGATCAAGGTCTTATGTTTGATCCTATTGCTATGATTAAGGTTGATGCATTTTGCTGCCTTTGATCTGTTTGCTCATCAGGTTAAATTAGATTTAAATTATAAACAATGCTTGTCAAGAAACTTATTCCATTTAAATTTCTTACTGGAGTGTTGGAGATTGTCCTCGCAGGGGTGCTGCTCAGCACCAGCAGCATCTATTCAACAATAACAGGAGTCTCACAAACAAGGTATCCATTAAACTAGATAGCTTTGTGGTCGGTTGTGTCATGATCATGGTGTTCGTCGCTTTCCAAATCATAATGACTATCATCGGAATGAACATATACGATCGCAGAATTCATTTTGAAAGTATTTCATCTTTAAGATAGACCTGGTTTTTAACATATTGGGACTCTTCATGTTAATTTGGTTCGCCTTGGCAGTCTGGCAAAGATAGTATATCTGGTACATCTGGGGATTCCTGACGTAAATAACTCTTTATCCTAGTGTTTATCCCTTCTTTAACGAACTTTTCGGTATGATCTCTGTCATTTGTCACAACAAAAAGGTTGTCTTTGAAAAGTTCCGACAAGAAGAATGAATGATTGTGATATTTTTATCTGTAACTAACATCATCAATATCCCTTCAGCATCTCAATACACAATTACTCTCTGAGCAAAATAATATAAAATAAAAATGTGTGATTCCTCAAATTAGATCCGTGAGTACGTAAAAGCAATAGGCAAAAGTCATAAGAACAGTAATTTACCTTCTCGTTAAAGCAGCCCCTTCAAATCCGCCAAAGCTAACAGGTTAAGTCTCATCTATGGTAATAAAAGTCACTATCTTGAAACCAACAAAAATTATTTATCGACCAAAGATCGTTTTGGCAAAACAAGCTCATGTCTGAATAGCAAAGTAAAGTATGACTATGCTGGCGATGTTATATAAAACAACACCTATAGTCTTAAGACACAATAAACAAGTGATAAAAGTAAATCAAAGAAACCCTTCAGACTGATTAGATCTGCTGATAAAAAGACTCTCAAATTCACTGATAGTGATCTTGAAAAACTATTTAGTAGAGTCTCAATGCATGCATTAAAAACAAAAAGGGAGGTCATTGAAAAGAATACCAAATAGTTGTAAAGCGAGTATACATATGTCTTAAAGAAACTAGATCAGCTCAAAAAAGTGAGGATGTTTGAATAAAATAAAGAAAGAAAACTGTAGCAAGTCAAAAAGCAATAAAGAAACTTGTCCTTGCAACTGAAAGCCGTAAATATTAGTTTATTCAGAATCAGTTGCTTGATCACTACGAAATAGGAAAACACAAAGGGTCTCTCAGGAATATGGTTGTCGATCAGAGAGTTCGAAGAAAAGACAAGGTCAAATAAAAAATAGTGCAAAACAGTCTATCAGCATCGCAGGTCAGATGTTTATAGAAATAGTGCCATTAAGAGTTAGAAAAAGCTCAGGCCAAGCATATTCAAAGAAATCGCAAGAAATACTTGAGAGAAAAGAAGGAGTACACTAAAAGGAGAGATATGATAGAAAATAGATTAGAATAGAGGAAATAAAAAGCAAAGATTAATTACAGGAGAAGGTGGATAACAGAACTTGACAAAGCTTAAAATGTCAAGGAATAATTCTTCGATAAAAGGACCTAGCTTCTTGTAAAAATGAAAAACATCATCTCCTCCTACTAAAAATCCGGGCACAAGAAGAGTTCCTGATGCGAATATTTTTCTATATCTAAATAATTTTATATGTGCTATTCAGAGCAAAAACTCGGTCCTAATTATGACTACTCCATGCTTTAGCTCAAGCAGGAAAGAGAGCAGAAATAGGAACATCTGAAATCTCTCGAAAGAAAGTATCACTACAATATAAAACTATTGTAGAGGAGGAAGAAGTAAAAGCTAAGTGAGGCATAAAAACAGAAGCAGCGATAAGAATTTCAGCACCACCAAAGGCTGTTTTCAGATCATTTGTTGAAAGTACAAGATAAGCTATTCAGATGAAAAAAGAGAACTAAATACTTCAGAAAAAGAAGAAACGAGCACTTAAGAAGTCAATATAAGTTCACCGATAGCAAAAATCATAACTGATGCTCGGCTTAAGAGAATAAATAATCAACGCTGCTAAGTTTCATCGCTACTAAAAGAGTCTGTACCACCACGAAATCAATCGGAATAAATTATAAGCCTTCCGAAACAATAAGAGGCTCTACAACAAAGAAAGACATAATCAACACATCCGAAAGATCAGATAGGAATAAAAGTTGACATCATCAAGACAAAAATCAACAAACATGAAGAGTCAAAGATTCATGACATAGTGCGAAAAGATAGAACAAATTGATGATGATTATCATCAAAAAAGAGCAGATTTTGCAGTCGGACTCAGGAAAGCCATAAATGAATATAATAGAGTGACCATGTCTTGAATATCTGCAACAGTGATCAGTTTTATTCTATTTTCTTTTGCACGATCTTCATCTGATTCTTCTGAGTCTATTCCTTGACCGCCTGAGTGCTGCTTTCCGTAAAATGATGTAGGTTGAGCCAATCTCTTTCTTCAGGGCTTAGTTTAGCTCCTGTCTCCTCGATTTATACGATCATTTTTCTCTTTTTACCAACGTATTCAGTTTCTTGTATTTGCTTGAGGTGATACTGGTTGTCAAGGTCCTTGATTCTATTTCTGGTTCCCTTCACCTGCTCAGAAAGAAGTTTGTCGACCACCTAATCTTTGTTGAATTAGGACTTAAATGCTTCAAAGATAGACCGCTTGGTTTTTTCTATTTCTGACTCGAGCAGAGAATTATTGGGATCTTTCAGCATGCTATTGAGAGAGTTCTGAAATGTCTTGAGTTATTCGAGTGTTTCTTTCTTGAGTTCACTGTACTATTCCTTAGTGAGGTCATCTTTATTTTCTTCCAACTACTTAAGCTGATCAAGCAATCTATGTCGAATACCTAGCTACCTTTTGGTCTGCTGCTGCAAGCTGTGAATAAGTTGCTGATTATTGCTCATTGATTACGATAGTCTGAAATTATATATTGAATTGTGTATGCACTATCAAAGCTCAGAAATCAGACTATTGTTTTCAAATCTTTGTTCCTTCTATCTAAATCTAATTTTCTTCCCTCTTTGTTGTTTCCTCGAATGGTCAAAAATCTAT
>Ga0100385_1001815_pt1 | contig 20856 bp, 19 predicted proteins | sample CryGeymeta201509_FD_81543 | JGI IMG/M metagenome (GOLD analysis project Ga0100385, IMG submission 81543) | Groundwater microbial communities from Crystal Geyser aquifers in Utah, USA - Crystal Geyser metaG 2015-09 | ecosystem: Environmental > Aquatic > Deep subsurface > Groundwater | place: USA... | reverse complement strand
GCACCAAAACTTATCAAAGCCATCGACGAACATGGTGCCGAATCGGTCGCGCTGATCATTACGCCGCAAGCGACGGTCGAAGACCTGCATGTTGCTAAGAAATTTGCCACCGATGTTTTGGGAACCGACCAGTTCTACATGGGCGGTCGCGCACCCGGTGATTCGGACTCGTTCCTGATTCGCGCTGACAAAAATCCGAACACGAGCGGAATCGCGCACGTATTTGGATCGATCGCTGCGCTGAATCCCTTCCGCGCGCTCGTTGAAGCCATGGAAGCGGGCAAGGTGAAGGTCGTCTATATGATGGGCGCCGAGACCCCCTGCGACGCCGAAATGCGCGCACGCTTTGTGGCAGCGCTCGAAAAAGTCGACGTGTTTGTTTATCAGTCGCCACATCTTGGTGAGTTGTCAGAAAAGGCCAACTTCGTTCTTCCCGCGTGTTCGCATGCCGAGAAAGAAGGAACCTTCATCAACTTTGCCGGTGTCCGACAGACGATTCATCAAGCGTACCCACCTCACGGTTCGGCGCTTCCGGATTGGCAGATCTTTATGCGTGTCGCCAAGGCCATGAAAAAGCCGATGAGCTACACATTCCTCACCGAGATTCGGAAGGAAGCCTTCGCTCCTAAACCCGTGATCGAGCCCGCTGCGACGCAGCCAGCGCCTTCTGCTGAATGATGGATGGAGTTTACGGTGCCTGATATCGTCATAAATCTAATTAAGATCGTATGCATCGTCTTCGGTTTTGTTTTGGGACTCGCGAGTCTCATGACCCTGCTCGGAGACCGAAAGCAATCCGCCCTGATCCAAAACCGCGTCGGGCCTAACCGCGCGAGAATTCTTGGACTCCCCTTTGTCCTCTTGGGCATTCCCCATTTCATTGCCGACGGCATTAAAATGGTGCTCAAGGAGAACATCGTTCCAGACGGCGCTCATAAAGGGCTGCACATGATTGCTCCGGCACTCGTGTTCATGCCGGCGTTGCTTGGTTGGGTTGGTCTGCCATTCATGGACTTGTATTGCGACGGGACTGTGACGGTAGACGTCAACACCTGGCGAGAAGTCTGTACCGGGACTCAGCAGAACTACTTTCAGATCATGCAGATGAACGCCGGTTTGCTCTTCGCTTTCGCGATCGCCAGCGTCTCGGTTTACGGCGCGGCCATTGCGGGTTGGGCCTCAAACTCTAACTACTCGTTGATCGGCGGCCTGCGCTCATCGGCTCAGATGATCTCGTACGAAGTCACGATGGCACTCAGCTTGGCTGGCATCATCATGATTTTTGGGACGCTCGACCTCAACGAAATGGTTCGCCAACAGGGCTACCTGATGGGCGGGTGGCTCCCTAAATGGGGCATCGTCGTTCAGCCACTGGCGTTCTTCATCTTTTTCCTCGCGGGAATGGCTGAAACCAAACGCGCGCCGTTCGACTTGCCTGAAGGCGAGTCGGAAATCGTCGCCGGTTACATCACCGAATACTCGTCGATGAAATTCGCCATCATGCAGCTGGGCGAGTACGCGGCAACCGTGTTCATTGGGGCGCTGATTGCGGTGCTTTTCCTGGGCGGCTGGCAGGTTCCCTTCCTTTTTGCGGACGGGTTCTATTTTGGAACGACTCATTTGGCGATGCCAGGTGCAGGCGTTGAGATTCTGGGAACGAATCTCGCCTACCTTATCGTCATCGCGCTTCGTATTGGGTCGATGTGCATCAAGACTGTGATCCTCGTTTGGTTGCAGTTCATGATGCGGTGGACGCTTCCACGCTTCCGCTACGATCAGGTGATGGTACTTGGTTGGAAAATTCTGCTTCCGCTGAGTCTGGCGAATCTTGTGGTCACAGCCTTCGTGCTCGCCATCTTTTGAGTTTTTGAGGTCGACGTATGGGTACCGTTCAAGTCAAACCGGTTGTGCGCCATAAGCAGGGCTTATGGGAGAAAAGCTACATCCCTGAGATCGCCAAAGGTCTCAAGATCACGATGCAGCACTTTTTCCGAAACCTGAGCCCGATCAAAGAAAATCGCACGATTTTCACGCGGCTCTACCCCGAAGAAGTGACGGTCTATCCAGAGCGTTTTCGTGGGCTTCATCGCTTGATGCTGCGCAATGACGGACAGGTCCGATGTGTTGCGTGCATGTGTTGTTCGACGATCTGCCCTGCAAACTGCATTCATATCGAAGCCGCCGAACACGACGATCCTAGCGTTGAAAAATACCCGCGCGTCTTTGTGATCGACGAGTTGCGCTGCATCGTTTGTGGCCTTTGTGTCGAAGCTTGCCCTTGTGATGCCATCCGCATGGATACCGGCGTTCATGTGCATCCCTACATCGACCGAGGAGACGCGTTCTTGGACCGCGACCTTCTCATGGAGTTGGGAACTCTCTCCATGGCCGTTCAGGGCGGCGAGCGCTGAGTATGAATCTGCCTCAAGGCCGAAATCTATCTCGGCTTCTGCCGGCAGCAATCTTGATCTTTTGTGCGTGCTTCAGCTTTCTGGGGCACGCTTTTTTGTTTCGGGACCCAACGACTCCGCAAGACTGGAAAGCCGCGGCGGAGTTCGCGAAAACAGAAATATCTGTGGGCGAAACGATTCGTGTCGAGCCCGTCTGGAGCGACGCCCCGTTGGTGTATTTGGGCGAGGTGGGAACAAGAATCGATCGGCGTTCGACCCTCCTTGATGAAGACCGGTACGGCGAGTCAGGCACCCTGATATTGGCCGAAAATTCCAGGATTGAGGATGCCGTTCGGAACCTGGGCGGAAACCTCAAGGCTGAACGCGTCACCCCATTTGGATCTGTGAGCGTCATACACGTCGCTTACCCGGAGGATATTTATTCTTGGAATGCACGTACCGCACTTCCTCAGGCATCTTTGCAGCGAATCACAGGGGACGCGGTCGAAGACTGCAAGACCTGGGACCCCATCGATCGTCGATGGGACTGCACACGACGCGATAAGTGGGTCTACGTTCGGGACATGGTCAAAGAAGTAGGAAACGAACCGCGTTCATGTGTTTTCATGCATCCGCTCGCCGGCAAGACCGTTCGACTTACCTACGACGTGCCCAAGGGGAAAAACTTGATCGTCCGCGCGGGACTTGATCTGCGTGCGTCGCGAAGCGTCCGTGGGACCGACGTGAAGTTCGCTGTCAAAAAGGATGGCGTGGTGGTGGCAACGAAGGTCGTTCCCGCAACGAGTAACGAATGGTATCGACTCGACGTCCCCATGGGAGGGCCGTCGAAGGTCTCGTTTGAGGTCGAGTCTCAGAAGGTGTTTGACCGCTATTTTTGTTTCGATGCCTGGCTTGAGCCCTAGTGTTCGCCGAGGTCGTCGTTCATTTCGATCATCTGGATCTTTTTGCCAGACACCTTCCATTTTGAGCGATGGAATTCACGTCCACGAACGTACTTCCCATCCAGCTCGTGATGCTTGAAGGCCTCGGCATACATCCGATATTTGTGCGCTACGATTTCGATCGTGGCGCCCTCAGGAGCGTCGATGCGCAAGGTGCGCTCCTCTCCTGCTGGCAGGCGGGTGTCAGATTTTAACTCAATCTTGGGCCACCATTCGTACCGCGATCCAAATTCCATCTGCTGGGTTTGCAGGACCTTGTCGCCGTCTTTGACCACCACATCAACCAACACATGTCGCTCAGGATCCCCCGTCGGCACGCTATGACCCGCCCTTGAGTTGACGACTGTCACGGTTGTTGGGATGCAGTTCTTCTTATCCTCTTGGCATTCTCCTTGCGCCGCTGCGACCGTGATTTCGACACCTGAGCCAAAAATCTTACGGAGTGGGGCAATCTCGGCCTCGTATTCAGGCTTCTTTGGGATAAGCGACCCGCCAAACCAATGCCGTCGAGTCGTTCTGACAGGGGCACCTGCCTGAATCGCACTGGGACGTTCCACCGTAGGCATATGGCAGGTCTGGCAGGTGTCTCCACGCTTCGACGCAGGGCTCGTCGCGTACTGCGCGCCTGTGTCGAAGAAACACCCCAGGTTATTTTCGGGAAACACCGCCTGGGCTTCGTGGCATCGCGTGCACGTGGTCTCGCTTAAGAGGCTGGCTTCTTTGCGAACGGGGTGGGGCGCGAGCGGCGAGTCGCCTCGGGGGCCCAAGATGACACCGTCTCGCACATGGCATGTTGCGCAGGTGATGGCCTCGAGCTGGAGCTGCGCGTCGAATGCGGGATTTTTGATGTAGATGGGCGCATTCAATGCGTCATCCTTGAGCCCAACCACCAGTTCCGGGAGCTGATTCCCAATCGGCGTATGGCAGTTCACACACATCCAACCTACGTCGCCGTCGTTGGTGCGAGATTTATGGAGCTCGGCCATGAACTGCGAGTCGTCTTCCCAAGCTCGAGCGTGGGTCGAGAGCTGCCATTCCTTGTAGATCTCGGTATGGCAGGAGCCGCAGGTCTTCGCGCTGATATCGGGCAACCCACTAGGGATGGACTCGTTAAGTGCCAACGGTCGCTGGAAGGTCTTCATGCTTTCATAGAACGTCGAGGACCTCTCGACGTCATTCGTCGAGGACCTCTCGACGTCATTCGGGGGGACGGGAACCTTCTTCGTCGAGCACGAGGCGAGGAGCAAGGTCGTGACTATGAGTAGGGCTGATTTCATGGTGTTCCGCAGATTTCGGAGAGTGAAACCGCCGAAGAACCCAAAAGAGTCCCACAAGCAGTACCCGTGCCGCTTTTGATATCGTTGATGTGGCCCTCCATCGCAAGGCTTTGGCGATTATTTTCGATTTGTCTGGAATTCCTACTTATCTTGTAGGAATAATATGTCTGCGACGCGCGTATCCAATACGTACGTTCAGATGACGAGGTGTGTATGGATGTTTCAGCTTTGATTGGTGGAATGATGATTGGACTCAGTGCCGCAGTGCTCTGGGTGTTCAATGGCCGAATCGCCGGCATCTCCGGGATGGTTTCCAGCTTAGGAGACGACCAACCCCCACAATACCTGCCATTCCTCCTCGGTTTGATCGGCACAGGCTGGGTTATCTCGCTCGTAACCGTCACGCCAGAACCCCTGACCAATGGATGGCCTATGGCACTGCTGTCCGGGGCCCTTGTCGGTTTGGGAACCTTTCTGGCGAACGGTTGCACCAGCGGCCATGCGGTCTGTGGGATTTCGCGATTATCGGTTCGGTCGATCACCTCGACCGTCGTTTTCATGCTCGTTGCGGGCATCACTGTTTACGCAAAGGCACTCTGATGAAGACCATCGTTTCTCTTTTTTCGGGCGTGCTCTTCGCCCTGGGCCTGTCGATCTCGGGCATGACCGACCCAGCCAAAGTCACCGGTTTCTTGGATGTTACCGGCGCCTGGGACCCCTCGCTGATTTGGGTCATGGTTGGAGCCATCGCCGTATTTTCATCGGCCTTCTGGGGGTACAAGAAAAGCCGCCCAATCCTTGCCCCGACTTTCAACGGCCCCAGAAGTGGGATGAACGTCGATGGTCGATTGGTGGCCGGAAGCGCGATCTTTGGTCTTGGATGGGGACTTTCCGGTATTTGCCCGGGGCCCGCGCTCGTGAATGCAGCGTCGGGTGGTTCAATCTATCTGGTTTTCGCCGTTTCGATGGCGGTCACGCTCGTGGTTGCACGCCGCGTCTCCCAGATCAGCGCCACCAGGCGCGGAAGTGACGATGTGAAGTTGGCCTGATTATTTAAAGAGCGGATTTCGCCACTTCCCATCCGAAGCGTAACCTACGCGTAGGGGTTGGCCCGCGATGTTGAACGAGATACCGCCACCAAGTCCCCATGGGATATCACGCTTGACGAGCAAATTCTGCACGCCCACTGCGATGGCGTTGTATGACATGCCGATCGGCACGGCGACCGCGGTGGTTTGAGCCGGACCAATATTCCGGCTCAATTGAACCGCGCCATCATTAAATTTCGAAGAGAAGAGGTCGAGCGACCAATCGAGCCCGTTGATCGGAATCTCGTACTCATTCGGATTCAACACATCCAAATTCAGGCCGACGTCCAGATGGTTCGTGGTCAGCCTCTTGAGAAGGGCACTCTTGAACGTCACACTGGGCGTTTTGCAGCCTGTTGAGACCGTCAGAAGGGCGAGGGCGGTCACTAGAAGGTATCGGTTCATTAGAGGTCTCCTACTCGAAATCCAACAAATTGTGCGTCAACAGGGCCTTGAGCGCTTTGCCCTGCCAAAATCGACAGGTTCATGTCCCCCGACATAGCCCCGTCCGTCAATTGGTCAATGGCTCCGTCACGATTGGTGTCCACCAATCGTGCAGATCCTGCCATCGCCATGCCAAGGGGCACGTTGAAACGATCGACAAATCCGTTCACTTGACCAAACACACCGTCCTGACAGTTGCCGATCAAGTCGTTCAGGCTCAGGCCAACTTCGACTCCGCCGACATTTACCCCCAGAGAACCGTTATCGCCGGCCAGTCGTCCTGCGAGTCCGCGGCAGTTGATGGCTCCCATCACGACGTCTCTGAATCCAACCTTGTCGGTCGGTTCATCGGGCAGAATCTGGTTTGCGAGCAAGTAGAGTCCCAGGCGCCCGTAATTGAGATCAACCGATGCGGCGCCGATATTCATCGTGTCGTTCTGGCGCTCGGCTTCGTAATCCGCGCTGAGGATTTCAACCGGATACTCACTGTCGAGCAGACTCTGGCCTGAAATCTCCATTTGGTCGCAGACGATGGCCCCTGAGTCACGGCAGTCGGGGTCACGAAAAACGGCAATGCCGTTGAAGATCTGAGTGGCGCTGATGGTCGTGTCGTTTTCGACGAGGAGCATCGTGGTCTGCATGTCGATGGTCTTCATCTGGGTGTCGACCTGTTCGAGTTTGCCCGAAAGGCCCATAACCCAACCCGGCGTCTCACTGCTCAGGTATCCGCGCACGTCTTGCTTGAGTTGCGCGCCGTAAAACTGAACAAAGGCGTTGCCCACCGTCTGACCGTAATTGGTGCGGACCTGAGCCTGAATCGCTTCTGTGATCGCGGTGTCGGGCTCTCGCCATTGCCCGGCAAGCCCACTAAAAATCCCCTGAAATGCCGCCATGTCGTAGCGGGTTTCGGCGTCGTAGGTTCCGTCCACGGTTTGACTCGCGTCGTGAACGTTCATGGCTGTGCATCCAGAACTGAGAAGCGCTGCGAGAGCGAAGATGTAAAGGCGCATGAGGTATCTCCTACGGTGACAACTGCTTTGACGTGGGATTTTCCTATTTAATCAATACCAAGCACAAGTGACATTCGAATCGTTTACGAATGAAGTTTTGCGCAGGGAATTGTTTCGACAAACCTCGGTGAACGCCCTAAGCTTCCCGGCAACGTAAACCGTCGGTCGCCGTGACGAATAGAGACTTAAGCAATATTCAAGGCGCGACGATCTGGGTGATCGATGACGAGAGCAGTCTCGTCGACGCAATCGAACACCTCGTGGTCGACGCGGGCTTTGAGTTTCGTGGATTCACCAATCCAGTTGAGGCTCTAGCGGCGCTTGCGGACGAACGTCCCGATATCTTCATTATCGACCTGAACATGCCCCAAATGTCGGGCGTCGAACTCATTCAGAAGCTTCGTGGATCGGTCGAGACGGCGGACACACCTATACTGGTGTTGACCGCGATGACCAGCGAAGGCGCGCTGCTTAATGCGTACAAGGCCGGTGCGGATGATGTCGTTCGGAAGCCGTTTGGCGTTTCAGAGCTCATTGCACGTATCAACTGGCAGCTGAACCGTTCGATTCAAGTCTTGCGGCTTCGCGGCCAGAGCGACGATTATCAGCGTCTCTCGGCGCTAGCTCACTCATTGAGCCAGGATGACTCGCTGCCAGGCGTGTTGCGTACGCTTATCGACATGTTACGTCAGGCGCTCCCGATCTCGCATTGCATGGTCTATCTGGTTCACGAAGAAACCGGCGACCTGCACCGAACTTTGCCAGCTGACCCCTCGCGCTCAGAAGGCTCTCCAAATACGGTGCTCGACTTGAGGTCCATGCCAGAGGTGGCGACTTCGTTGGCCGGCCGACGGCCGCTGCACCTGCAGAACCAGGAAACTCGAAGGCTCTTGAAGTCGATCGGTGGCGCGTGGCGCTCGGCCGAGGAGTGTTCTTCTGCCGTTTTTCCGATGCAACTGCGCGGTCGATTGGTAGGGGCTTTAATCTTGCTGGCGGAACACGGCGGGATCGCAAAAGACCCTAGGGAACGCGCGTTCGCTTCGATCGCTGCCGACCACGCGGCCGTCGCTGTGCACCGTGCAGAGCTCATCCAGACGATGCGCGAAGAACAAATTCGAAATGACGAAGCCAAGCACCAACTGAGAAAGGCACAGGAGTTTCTGACTGGGGTGATTGAATCGAGCCCCGACGCCATTGTCGCCGCCGATCGAAGCGGTCGGATTGTCCTGTTTAACCGCTCTGCGGTCTCTATTGTCGGGTGGTCCAAAGAAGAGGCCATCGGCATGAACGTGCGGAATCTCTACCCGCCGGGCGGGGCCGAGCGGATCATGCATCTGCTTCGATCTGACATCTACGGCGCGATCGGCAAGATTGAACCCAAGCGTGAGGTCCTCTTAGACCGCTATGGGAATGAAGTTCCGGTCGAGATTTCGGCGGCCATCATTTCTTCGTCAAATGACGAGGGCTTTGCGACCGTTGGGATTTTTACCGATCTTCGAAAGCGTCTTCAGATGGAAGAGCGCTTGAACGAGGTAACTCAGAGTCTTGAGCATACGCAACGGGCGGCGGTGGCAGCGGAATTGGCCGGGGCTGCTGCCCATGAACTCAATCAGCCGCTGACCAGTCTGCTTGGCTACGCCGAACTTCTGCGAAAAATCGTTTCAGAAGACGAAGACGCCTCTCGGCCTGTTGACCGAGTGTACGCCGAAGCCCAGCGAATCGCGGATATCGTCCGAAAGATTGGGCGAATCACCGAATACAAAACCAAAGAATACGTGGGTGGCACGCGAATCGTCGACCTCGACGAAGCATCGCAAGCCGAAGAAATCGCGGACATGACACCCATGCCCGCGGACTTGAATACACGCGAGCTGCTAAGACATCGCCATCCAGAAGAGGAGTCATAACACATGTCGGAGATCGATTTTCGAACGGTCTTTGAGGGGATGCCTGATGCGGCGGCAATTTGTGACGAAGATGGCAAAGTTCTGTTCATGAACCGTGCAGCTCGTGTGTTGCTGGAGCCTTTTGGCGATGTGCGGCTCACCTTGACTGTGCGTGAAACCGTTCGCCAGATGCGGGTTAATCAAACCGGCGAACAAGAATTCTTCATGGCCGACGTGGCCGTTGAAGGCGCAGCGCGTCAAACAACCTCGATTTCACTTCATCCATTGCCAGACGGCGGCTACCGCGTCTCATTCGCAGGCGACGTCACCAAGGGACTTCCCGCCAATGTTCGAATTCTTCAGGCTTTGGTGAATGCTCATCGCCATGCTGATTTGTTCAAATCCGCGGACAAGGTTGCGGCGCTTTTTGTGTCGTGTTTTGCCGAGGTCTTTCCTGATTACAGTTTCTACGTCGTGTTTGAGCGCGAGGGGCTGCAGCCCTTCCTCTACTCTCACAGCCCCTGGGAGACACAGCCGCAACGTTCTCAGCAGTTGAACCTCGGAGCCGGGCGCCTGAGTGAATCTCAACTGAGCTGGCGAGAATCGCTGGGCGGTTGGCGTCATGAAGCTGGCGACGGAGGGTTTGGTAGGGCTTGCATTCAGGTCGAAAAGAGGACCGAAGGTCGATTCTCGGTGACCGAACGAGCGGCGTTCGAGACGTTCTTACAGCAGCTTGCGTTCGCTCTGTTTCGGCTATGGCATCAAGAAGACCTCACGGCTGTCACGCCCATCCTTGATCAGCTCGACGCCGTGGTCATCATTTGTGACGCTCGACGCAGGATCAGGGTCGCCAACCGCACGTTCGAAGAACTGGTTTATCAGAACGAAGTCGTTGGCCGCGATATCCTTGATTTTTTCAGCGAATCGTCGCGTGTCAAATTGAGGACAGCCGCCGCGAGCATCATGGCGGGCGGCACTGCCGAGGCCTTTGAGGCAGCCCTGGTCAATGGCGATGGGGAGTCTTCAAGTCAGGTGATTTTGACCATTCAGGTCGCGCCGAATAGGCCGGCTCAAGGTGGCGCCGACGTCCACGGGTTCATCGTCATGGGGCAACACAACGAATTGTCGCTCGTGTTGCTCGAAGAACGGCTCAACGAGGCCGAACACCTCATGAACATTGGACAGCTCGCCACGGGCGTGGCGCACGAGCTTAAGAATCCGCTTACGACGATTCTGAATTACGCCGACTATTTATTGCGAAAATACGACGACCAATTTTTCGACGGTCGGGATCGAGAACGATTGCAACGCATTGTCTCGGGTGTCGAGCATATCGACGCGTTTGTTCAAGACTTGATGTTGTTGGCGCGCCCCGATGGCTCAAAAGACGAGATCGTAGACCTCAAGATGACCTTGCATGAATCTCTGGCGATCTGCGAAATGGCACTGCGCAAGAGTCAGACGACGGTCACGGTGAACGCGCCGTCGTCGGTGTCCGTGCGTGGATCACAGACCCAACTTAAACAAGTCTTTGTGAACCTCTTGACCAATGCCGCACACGCCATGCCTGCCGAGCGTGCAGGGCTTATTGTGGTCGACCTTGAAGTCACCCCGGAGGCAGTGGTCATTCGCATCCGTGACAACGCTCTGGGGATGTCTCAGGAAGTCGCGCAGCGCATCTTTGAGCCCTTCTACACAACACGCGACGATTCCGGCGGGACCGGACTTGGTCTGGCGATCGTGGAGAGCGTAGTTCGTCGTCACCGAGGAACCATCGCTGTCGAATCGGCTTTGGGTTCGGGAACGACCTTCATCGTGTCTTTGCCGGGTGGCGTTTGATGGATCTCGTACTCTGGCTTCTGACCGCATTTTTTATGTTAGCTGTCATGGTGGCCGCGAGATTTTTGGCGGTTAACGAGGCCAGGAGAATCCTCCCAAATCCCGACGAGGCATTGCGCGAGCACCCCGATTTTGCGGTGGTGGCCGAGCGCTATGTCTATGGGATGCGACTCACTGAATTGGTCGATCGCAACGATGCATTCGCTGATCTTGTCGAGATTGGGAGCGATGGTGGACACGACTTCACGCGTGTCACGATCGAGTTTCCCACACGACTGAAGGTGGGCATTCATATGGCGTTGGAGTCCGAAGAGGGCTTCTTCAAGCGCCTGATGAACATGAAAGAGACCCAACTTGGGCATGAGCACTTCGACAGCCAGTTCATCGTGTTGGCCACGAACCGAGCTCGGGTGGAGCGTACTCTATCCGAGGGCGTCCGTGAGGCCATGTTGAACGTGAGGAGCTACGTCAGCGAACTTCGCGTCACCGATAACAGCATCTGTGCTCGGCTTCCGCGCGCTTTGACGAGCGTTGAGCTGAAAGAGATTCTGCCCAAAATTCAGTCGGTCGCACATCTCTATTACGAGAGGGCCCGCACGGTTGAGGACGAGTTCAAGGATGAAATCGAACGAAATCCGGAAATTCCTACCCCGCAACGAGACGGGATCTTTGGCATTTCGGGGAGGTACCCGTGGAAGAGCAAGAAATAAAAACGCCCGACCGAAGTCGGGCGAAGGCGGCGGTCGGATTCGAACCGACGATCAAGGCTTTGCAGGCCCATGCCTTACCACTTGGCTACGCCGCCCAAGGGAAGGTGGAGCTAACACGTAGTCTTTTCGCCTGTCAACGTTTTATTCACGGATTTCGCGTGGAGATTGCATGATTGGGTGGCTGGTCTCGGGAGTTTTAGTGGTCGTGGCGGTCGGGTTCTCTTTGTGGATCAGGGATCTACATGCGAAGCAGCTTGAAGAAGCCAACAGCACGCACGCGAATCGATTAATTCAAATTCGAACCGAAGCCGAGAAACGCGTCGGGCGAATCGAACGTGCGAGCTCGAAAGAGCTCGAAAGAGCCCACCACAGCTTGTTTCGCGACATGTTGCCAGCGATCGATGCCCTTGACGAAGCATCTCGCCTTGGCGATGACGCAGGATTGTCGCTGGTTTCCAAGAAGTTTGATGAGGCGCTGATGGCTCACGGGATTCAGCGTATTTCGCCAAAAACAAATGAAGTGTTTGACCCGAAGTTCCATGAAGCGATAGAGAAGTCTGCATCGCAGAGCATTGAAAGTGGACACGTCATTACGGCTTATCGTGATGGCTGGTTGCATGATGAAGACATTCTTAGGCCCGCGATGGTATCCGTATCCAGCGGTGCTGAAATTTCGGCTGAGCTTCGCGATCCAGATTGCGAGACTGAAGCGGTTGTGGTCGAAGAGTGAAATTGACCTCGTTAGAGTCGCGTTTTATCGTTGCGAGTTCAGACGCCGTTTTTTTGCGTGGTCTGACAGTTAGATTTGAGGAGCACCTATGGACGTAAGCCGCAAAGTGATGATTCTGGATGAGAACATCCTGGACGTCATGGAGGCTGAACAATACCTCAAAGCCGGGGGCTATGAGGTTGTCACGCTGTCTTCGCCAAATGGCGCGCTTTCGAAAATTGATTTTGAGCGACCCGAGATCTTGTTGCTCGATATTGCGATGCCGCGTCTAAACATCACGGACTTGCTAGAAACCCTCCGTGGTTCGGCTGAGTACGAAGATTTGGTGATCGTCCTCTTTAGCGATCTGGAAGCCGAGAAGCTTCAAAAGATGTGTATCGAAAACGACATCAATGGCTATTTCTGTAAGTCCATGGACGTCACGCAGATCGCCGCATTTCTCGATAATTTTTACGAGTTTTGACGCGTCCGGACGCGTTGAGCGCTGGAGCCCGTCATGTCCGAATTTCAATCTGAGGCACAACCCATTGTCTGGATTCTTGTCGATCACAGCGCGCGCGAAGAGTCGTTTCGCGCGGTGGCCGATATTCTGAAGGAACAAGGTGCGCACGCCGAGATCCTGACCATCACTGAGGTCATCGGGTCTGCGGCTCGTGGCGCGATCACGGGAGGCGCCGAGCGTCTCCTGCGTGGGCTGCGTGTGGCCATTCAAGGCAAAAGCGACGAGGACTTCTTGGGCGCAGTTCGCCGGGCGAGACCCGATGTTCTGGCGATCACGGACGCACGCTTCGTTCGAGCCCTCGGTCTGGTTGATACGTTGACCGGAATCGGCGCGCTCCAGGTCGGAGTGCTTCCCGATTACAACCTGAGTTCAGACTGGCTCAAGAGTTCGGTTCAGGCGTTTATCGTGCCGCATGAGTCTTATCGGGAGCGCCTCTCAAAGCGCGGCATCGACGCGACCCGCGTGATCGTTGCCGGCCCGCCGATTCAACCACGATTCGCCCAGGACCTGGATCGTGATGCGATTCGAAAAGAGTTCGGCTTTGCCGCAGACCAGCATATTGTTTTGGTTCGCGCCGATGGCATTGACGCGGCGTGGCTCGATAAAGTCGTGTTTCAGGCGACGCTTGTTGAGTCGAAAGTAAAATTTGTTTTCCATCATAACGGCGACGGCGCGACCGCGGCGACCCTCAGGCGGGCCGCGCAACAATACGGTTTGCGCGCGCTCATGTTCGGTCATGTTCCTGACCTGCAGAAGTACGTCTCGGCAGCAGATCTGGTGATCGCGGCGTCGCGTGAACCCTTGATCGCAGAGATCGTCGCGCTGGATAGGCCGGTTCTCTTTGTTGGCGATGCGGGAGCCGGAAGCGACCAGGTCGAATTTCTTGTCCGCGAAAAGGCGGCCCGTCATGTCAGCGATTTGCTCAGGCTTGGAACCGAGATTGACGGCTTCCTTGAGTCGGCGTCGCTTGAGGTCGCTCGCGAAGCGGCAGCACTCATCAGCGCGAAGAATGGCAGCCGGGATGTCGCAGATGCATTGCTTTTGGCCACCAAACACCGCCATGAGTGGGCCGTGAAGACGACGGTGACGCCAAATGACGAAAGCAGCCCGGACGAAGAACCCGCGGCACCGGGAGCAGGGGCGTTCGAAGAAATCGGCGCCCAATCCGAAAAGGATGGCGCGGCAGCGCCGGACTACAGCGGAATCGGCATGGCCGAGGCGCGTGACCAGCTCGCCAGGCTCATCCTTGATGAGCGTGAGATCGAAAAACGTCTCGACGAAGCGACCAAACAACAGGAGCGCTGGAGAGGTCGCTTAAATTTGGCACGCGAATGGAACGAAGCTGACCTCGCCGCGGAGGCCGAGGCGCTGGTACGTTCACATATCGCGGAGGTCGAAATTCTGGTCAAAGATTTGGCTGGAATTCGGCAACAAAAGGTGCGCCTCAAGGTGGCTGCCCATGGCGGCAAGCCTGGGGAAACCCCGTCTGAAACAAACGCGTCTCCAGACGTGGAAAATCGTTTTCGCAAAATGGAAGCCGACAGCGATTTGAAAGACCTCAAGGATCGTATTCGTCGCGAGCTCGGCGAGTAGATGCGTCGAATCCTGATCTACACGCTGGTGGCGATGGTGATCGGGGCGGTTTTTCTCTATCTGGCGATCAGCGAGATTCATATCGACACCGTCCTCGAGTTCTGGAGGACATCCGATCCAGTCAAGATGGCGGGAGCCTCGGCGCTGTTCATGCTGATGTACAGCGTTTGTCACCTCGCGCGTATCGCGCGTTGGTACGAACTTGTCAGCCCTATCGCCCCCGTCGAGCGTGGGTTGGTCATGCGGGTTGCGGCGGTCGGGTTTGGCGCGATCATCTTGCTGCCGTTGCGGCTCGGCGAATTCGTCAGGCCGATACTGCTCTCACGCAAAACACCGATATCGATGACTTCAGCGCTGGGTACAGCCGTCGTGGAACGAGTCGTCGACGGTCTGACCATCACCGGGCTCTTATTTCTGACTCTTGCGACTTACGATGGCGAACAGGCGACGACCTCGGTGCGGGCCATCGGCCTAGTCAGTGCCGCGGTTTTTGTTCCGGCGCTGCTCATGTGTTTGCTCGCCTGGTGGCGCCGTGAGTCAGCAAAATGGCTCCTGGAGGTCACCGTGGGGCGTTTTTTTCCGGCCCTTTCCAGCAAGCTGGAAGGCCTGCTCTTGGCCTTCATCGACGGCCTTTACGCGCTGACTCGTGCACACGCTCTCGCACGTTTTTTTGCGTTTTCGGTGGTCTATTGGTCGTTCAACGGCCTTTCCATGTGGGCGCTTGCCCGGATGGGCTTTGGACTCGAAATCGGCCCCTGGGAAGCGATGACCGTGCTGTCGGTTCTGGTGGTTGGAATCATGATTCCCGCCGGCCCCGCGATGGCAGGAAACTTTGAGTATTTTCTGCTTCAAGGTCTGGGGCTTTTTGTGGCGCTTGAAGGAGAAACCACACTGGGTGCAATCGGGGCCTTCGCGGCGACCCTACACGTCTTGCAGTTTATCGTGATCCTGTCTCCGGCTCTCTATGTGATGATTCGGGACCCTGAGTCGCGCGGACTGCTCAAGATCGCGAGCACACCTCAAAACAATGAAGTAGCCAATTGAAGCAAACGCCTATGTTTGTTAGGTTTCCTTCGTATTTATTGGAGGTTGTATTCCATTGTTATCCTTCAGGGACCTACCCGAACGCCAACGACAGATTCTGTTTTTTGTGATTGCCGACTACATCGTGCGCGGGGAAGCCGTGGCCAGTGCAGTCGTGGCTCGCAGCGGCGCGTTTGAAGTGGGTTCGGCCACCATCCGTAACGACATGAGCGAACTCGAGGAGCTTGGCTATCTTGCCCAGCCTCATACCTCGGCGGGAAGGGTTCCGACCGCTCAGGGCATTCGCGCCTACGTTGATTATCTGTCGTCCCGCCCCTTCCTGAATGATGCGTCCGACCTTGGTCTCCCGGATTCAGACGACGTAGAATCAGTGGCGGCGCAGGCCGGCGTGATTTTGAGCCGGCTCTCGAATATGGCGGCGTTGGTTGTGGGGCCCCATGTTGCGCAGATGCGATTGCGCGACCTCAAACTTGTGAGCATTACGGACACTCGGATGCTGGCCGTGCTGGTGACCGAAGACGGGCGGGTGCTTGAGCGCATGTGCACGCTTGAACTTGCCGTGAGTTCCATCACGTTGACGCGCATGCAAAACTACCTTTCGGAGCTTGTCGCGGGGCGGACTCTTGAGCAATTGCGCCGAAAAGTACGCGACGAACTCACCGAGGCCCAACACACCTATTCAGATTATCAGTCCGCCGCTTTGGCCGTCGGTACTCAAGTCACACGAGAAAGGGCCGAGACCATCCGTGTGGAGGGCCTCCTGCACTTTCTTGATTTCAGCGAGCTCACCTCCGACGTCGATCGTCTGCGTGATCTGATTCGCGGAATTGAGCAGCGAGAGCGATTGTTGGAGATTTTGGACACGCTCGGCGAGCCTCGCGGCACCGTGGCGATGATTGGACCAGAAATGGGTGACGACCTCGTTCGAGATCTTGGAATCGTGATTTCGCCGTTTTATCAGGGAGCAGACCAAATTGGTCTGGTGGGCGTTTTGGGCCCCATGCGTATGGACTATGCGCGCATGATTCCACTGGTCGACCGTGTTGCGCGTGTGTTAAGTAAATCCCAAGAGAACGAGCCAGATTTCAATTTGTAAAATTCTAGAAGTACCGTTCCGAATTGAGGCGGACGGGCGTTCTCGGAGGTGTTGTTTTGACTGAACAAGATAGAGTTGACGAAGACGATTTTCAGGAAGATTCGCCCGCAACCGATGGCATTTCCAATGATGTCAATTCGGCGAATACAGAAGCTGAAGCAGCAAGCACAGATGGTGACGTTGGGCACGGCCCACTGGACGATCTGTTTTTGAGCCCGGAAGACTCCGACGTTGAGGTTGTTAGCGCACCCGAAATCGTTGAAGTCGTAGAAGAACAGGGCTCAGGAGCTCTTGTTGCCGAGCTTCGCGCCCAGCTCGCGGCGGTAGAGACCGAGCGCGATGAATCAAAGAACCGTCATCTTCGCACGGCTGCCGACCTTGAGAATTTCCGCAAACGCACAGCGCGGGAACGCGAGGATATGCGCAAGTACGGGATCGATAAGGTCGTCCTGGAATTGTTGCCGGTCATCGATAATCTCGATCGTGCCTTGGAACATGCCGAAAAGTCCGATCCCGGCGTTTCATCCATCATCGACGGTGTGCGAATGGTCTATCGACAATTCGTGACAGCGCTGGAGAAACACGGTGTGTCGTCGTTTGACGCTCGGGGCGAAGCTTTTGACCCGACGAAGCACGAAGCGATTCAACAAATCGAATCGGCTGAACATCCGTCAAACACGGTCCTTGAGCAGTATCAGAAGGGATATTTCCTTCATGATCGATTGATTCGCCCAGCCCTTGTGGCCGTGTCAAAGAAAGTAGAGAGCTCGGAATCTCCCGAGCCGGTGGAAGCTGTTGCTGTTGAAGCAGACCCTGCCGAAATAGTAGTCTCAACAGAGACTGCGCCGGATCTCGAAGAAGTCTCAGCAAATGAGCAAGTAGCCGACTGAACCACTCGCGGATTGATGTGAAATGGGCAAGACGATAGGCATCGACCTCGGCACGACGAATTCGTGTGTTTGTTACGTTGACGGCAAAGAGCGCGTCATCATTCCTAACGCCGAAGGCGGTCGAACGACTCCGTCCGTGGTGGCATTCACCGAAGACGGCCAGCGTTTGGTTGGAGCATTGGCGAGGCGTCAGGCCGAAACCAATGCCGAAAACACCATCTTCGCGGTTAAACGCTTGATGGGGCGTCGATTCGACGACGCGATGGTCACCCGGGTACGCGAATCCGTTCCGTACCATCTGGTAGAGGCCGAGTCCGGCGATGCCTGGGTTGAGATTCGCGACAAAGCGTTTTCTCCGCCCGAGGTTTCTTCGTTCATCCTGCGCGATTTGAAGGAACAGGCTGAAGACTATCTTGGGGAAGAAGTCACCGATGCCGTCATCACGGTTCCTGCGTACTTTAACGATGCGCAGCGGCAAGCCACGCGTGACGCCGGGCGAATCGCAGGATTGAATATTCTGCGAATCATCAACGAGCCGACCGCTGCTGCCTTGGCGTATGGACTTGGAACGGGCGAGGCCAGCATCCAAGACGGAATCAAAGTTGCCGTCTACGACCTTGGCGGGGGTACCTTCGATATCTCGATTCTCGAACTCGCCGACGGCGTGTTCAGCGTGATGTCGACCTCGGGAGACACGTTTCTGGGCGGCGAAGATTTTGATTACAAGATCATCGATTGGCTCGTGAACGGTTTTCAAACCGAATTTGGGGCAGACCTGCGCAAGGATAAGATGGCGATGCAACGCCTCAAAGAAGAGGCCGAGCGCGCCAAGATGGAATTGTCGAGTCTTGATAAGACGACCATCAATCTTCCGTTCATTTATGCCAATGAGTCTGGTCCCAAACATATTGAACGCACGCTGACTCGAGCTGAGTTCGAGAGCATGACCGCTGAGCTGGTCAAGCGAACGCTGGACCCATGTGGTCAGGCGTTGCGTGAAGCAGGGGTTCAGAAGAAGGACATTTCGGCTGTGATTTTGGTGGGAGGTATGACTCGCATGCCTCTGGTGCGTACGCAGGTCGCGACCTATTTCCAGAAGGAGCCTGACAAGTCGGTGAATCCCGACGAAGTGGTTGCGTTGGGCGCGGCCATTCAGGGCGGCATCGTTCGAGGCGAGCTCACCGATGTTCTACTCTTGGATATCACGCCGTTGACCCTGGGTATCGAGACGATGGGCGGTGTTTTCACACCGTTGATCCCATCCAATACGACCATTCCGTGCAACTATTCTGAGATCTTCTCTACGACGGTCGACAATCAGGACATGGTTCGTATTCACGTGCTTCAAGGCGAACGTGCCATGGCCGACGAGAACAAGAGCCTGGCTCTCTTCGAACTTCACGGTATTCCGCCGGCTCCGCGTGGTTTGCCCAAGGTCGAAGTGACGTTCAAGATCGACGAAAACGGCATGGTCAGCGTGACGGCACGCGATCTGGGAACCGGTCGTCAACACAGCATCAACGTCGTTGCCGACGGTGGTCTTTCCGAGGAAGAAATTCACCGGATGATCGACGAAGCGGCGCTGAATCGCACGACCGATACCGAAAAGAAAGCCATCATCGACCTGCGAAATCGCGCGACCGGTCTGGTGTATTCCACGGAGCGCAGTCTTGCCGAGTACGGTGAGTACCTGCAGCAGCACGAGTTGGATGAAATCCACTACGATCTTCGGACCGTGAAAGAGCTGCTTGAGGACGCGACGAAAGAAGAGCTTGAGGCGATTCTACAAAGTCTTGAAGCCTCGGCGTATCGACTCGCTGAGGCGATGTACAGTGGCATTGACACGGGCAGCACTGAGACTCCCGAGTGAATTCCGCGACTGTTCTCGGTGTGAATTGTTATGGCGCCTGACCTCTATGCTTTGCTCGGTGTGTCTCCGACGGCCCCTCAGAATGAAATCAAAGCGGCTTATCGAAAGCTCGCTCTGAAATTTCATCCCGACCATAATCAGGACATGCCTGAGGCCGAAGAGAAGTTCAAAGAAATCAACCAAGCGTATGAAATTCTGGGTGATCCAGAGAAGCGTGCGCAGTACGACCGCTACAAGACCACGGGCTTCCCGCCTGGTGGAGGGGCTTCGCCTTTCGGCGGTGGTGGTGCGTACCAAACGGCTGATTTCTCGGACTTCGCTGATATCCTGAGTTCCATGTTTGGCGGCGGTGGTGGGCAGCAACGAAATCGTGCCCAACGCGGGCGAGATTTTGTGATCACGCTGACGGTCTCGTACGAAGAGGCTTTTCGAGGAACCAATAAAAAAGTCCAGGTGCCCTCACAAACCGACTGCGACCGCTGTGATGGCGAAGGCGCTGAACCAGGGACACATGCCGAGGGGTGTCCTCAATGCGGTGGCACCGGCACGATGCGGGTTCAGCAGGGTTTCTTTGCCCTGTCTCGGCCCTGCAATAAGTGTCATGGCACGGGGCGATATATTCCTTCGCCGTGTCGTACCTGCAAAGGGAAGGGATTCGTCGACAAGGAAGTGTCTTTGGACGTCGAAGTGCCTCCTGGAGTCGACGCAGGACAGAAGCTTCGTTGGGAAGGAAAGGGCGCTCGCGGCGCAGGTGGAGGCCCATCTGGGGATCTCTTTGTGGTCGTGGAACTCGCCGAGCACAGCCTCTTTGTTCGCGATTCTTTGGACGTGAAATGCACGGTTCCCATCACATTCACTCAGGCCGCTCTTGGCGGCAAAATTGACGTGCCGACTCTCGAAGGGAAGGTCTCGATGAAAGTCCCGGCGGGAACTCAAACAGGTCGGGTGTTTCGCCTTGCCGGCAAGGGGTTTCCTAACGTTAAGGGCTCCAAACGTGGCGACGAACTCGTCAATGTGGTGGTCGAAACACCGGTGAAACTCACGGACCGTCAGAAGGAAATTTTGGAGGAATTCGGAACCCTGAGTGGCGAAGACGTCGAACCGGAACAGAAGAGCTTTTTTGGAAGAATGAAGGATCTCTTCGAATGAGACGTCGGGAATTCATCGTTCTGGGTTCCCTCTCTTTGGTAGCGACACCACTGTGGGCTGTTGAAGCGGCCCCCTTGGTTGGATTTCTGGCACCGCTCACGGGCCCATACAAAGCGCTTGGTCGCCAGATGGTGGATGCCGCACAAATGGCAGCGACCGAACAGAACGCGATTTTGCTGGTCGAGGACACTCAAGGCGAGCCCGAAGGCGCGCTGAAAGCCGTCGACCGACTGCTCGAACGAAAAGCTCAAATCGCGGTTGGACCCATTGGCGTCCGTGAGTCGGTCACGGCTGCTGGATGGACGTCTCGAAACGCTCTCCCGCTGATTTCCCTATGCTCCGATCCTAGCCTCCTGAGCGGTCCTTTGGTCTCTCG
>Ga0100385_1001799_pt1 | contig 20959 bp, 19 predicted proteins | sample CryGeymeta201509_FD_81543 | JGI IMG/M metagenome (GOLD analysis project Ga0100385, IMG submission 81543) | Groundwater microbial communities from Crystal Geyser aquifers in Utah, USA - Crystal Geyser metaG 2015-09 | ecosystem: Environmental > Aquatic > Deep subsurface > Groundwater | place: USA... | reverse complement strand
TATGTGTTACAAATATTGGAGAAAGGGACTTAAAAACAGAGACAAAAGAAGCGTCTTTGAACAAGGCTTCAAGTCAACAAAACCCTGGTAAAATGCTCACTGGGCATCTGATAAACCCCAGTGAGAAGCCAAACTCTGCAGCTCAACTGGAAGGTCTCCGTTTTTAGCTACTTGTTCAGCCCTATTTGATATTCCAGAAAAATCAAGCAAGGCTTTTTTCTTATCAAAAAATCATTAAAAATCATATTTGCATGGAACAAACTCTGATACATCATCAAAGGCTATGTTTCGAGACCTTTTGGAAGATTTTTGGCTCGTCATCAGAACATCTTCAAAAATTGAAAATGAAAAAACGGACAACTGCATCGAATAGTCAAGTTTGTAAAGACGGAGCAAAATCAAAGATTAATTATGAGATGTTCTTTCTGTTCGGTCCCTTTTTGTTGATCAAAACTATATCTCTGGAAATGCTTTCTCTCAACAGTTTCCAGCTAAAGCTGTTCTATCGAATCGTTTAAAAATAAATTTAGAGGCTTTGAATAGGCAAAATGATGATCATGAGGCTCCAATGATATGTTAATATGTTAAAGTTTCTCTTATTTTCCTTGAGTATAGAGTAGAACCTTATATCATGATAAAATCAACAGAAAAACTGGATTTTTTAAAAGAAGTCATCTCGCCAAAATGAAGACTTAATAATAGGCGATTAGATAGATTGTTTCAGCTCGAATTGACCCTTTAGCTATTTTTTCTATTTTTTCCAAAATCAAAATGCAGAATAACTTGGTCCAGATAGTTCTCTTTATTATGCATTCAAATCTCACACTACGATAGTCGATTAACAACCATATTTGTAAGGCTTTGTGGGTTTGAAACACAGTTTACTGGAACTTTCGGGCCATGAAGAACATCAATGTGAGTAAACAAGAGTTCCTAATATTCTGAGTAACAAGAAAAGTCAGAAAATGGTGAGGATTTGATATGAATATTGGGAATCAAAGGACTATTAATTTAAAAATGTGTTTGTCCCGAAAGAAAAGAAAACATAAGTGTAGCTTTTGTAACTTTACAAAAAAATATGAGTTCAATGCTGCAAATGGGCTCTATTTACAATTTTTTTTGAATCATTATAATTGAATTGTCAAAGGCAATCATAATGGACTTGTTCCATGCTCTGATTAATTAGAAAACTTAGTGTCAGGATCAACTGGGAGAAGTAATAAAGGTGGCCTCGTTATTAGCTTAGAGTATTATCAATCACTATCTATGATTAAGCTATAAGCTCAATCAATAAATTATCAATGGCAACTTATTGGATCATTGCGATTTTACTGATAGTTGCAGCAAGCCGATGTCCAGCTACTCTCACGCACCCTCACATCGTCTCTGGTACTCCTCTCCTCATATAGGTACACTCAGTCTCCTCCCTAACTCACCTGCCCAAACAATTTTTAGCTATGTGTTCTTACAACCCTTTCAGAATATTCCTCAGGCTGCTTTGGGCATCGTTTCAATGTCTACTCCTCAGCAGGTGAGTCAAAACGACAACAGTTTTTATGTGATTCCTCGTGCGACTTCTACAATGATTCAAGTGACATCCAGACTGCAAACCTCTAACTGGTTTATTTCTCGCATCACATTTTTGGCTAGTACTAGCTCTGAGCTTCTATTGTCGACGCTTTCCGCTCGTACCCCCACACTTATTCAGCTGTCAGCAATACTGGCATTCAGACAAACAATTTCAATGTTATATTCAAACTCTCAAGTACCCATACTCTCAACCTATCCGACCCTCCCATCGTACGCACTCATCTCAATGGATTGAGCACTGTTCTTCCCTTGAAACTTCTCAACCTGGGAGCAACAGTCCTCTATCAAACCTAAATCAACATGTCGGTAACTTTGAGTGCACAAGCACACATCCAGCTATGGATCTCTGTAGTAGCTTTTTCTTCGAATAGCAGCACTTTCACAGCATATGGAGGATCAGTTATCGTTGATAGATCAGGAACCCTACCTTACGATATTTTGCAGACCTTTGTGGCAGTTCAGAACCCTCTCTACGGTATTAATAGCCTCTAATTATCTCTTCAGTCACAGACAACAATCGATATTCAGCTCAACAGCTTTTTTGTCCTATTTGGGACAATGGTGGGCCAACAGAGTCGATTTGAAATAAACTACATGTTTATTGGGCAAGCAGGAGGTCAGGTGTGTCAGCAGTGTGCAAGCCAAGGTCAAGGGAGTATGTACTACAATTGGTAGTGCCTTCCATCATGCCCAAGTGGTGCTCAGTTGGTGACTCTTGGAAACAGTGGTCAGTTATGCAGAGATTTCAGCTATTTGAGTCAAAATATATCATACAGCAGTAGTGATAGTTATCAAAATGCAAATTCACAAGCTGGGCCCCAGAGCACAGGTTATCAACAGCCAGGCAGTCAGCAACCAAACAACAACACAAATATAAATAATGGAAGCAACAACCAGAACGTACAGTACATCAATGGGGTCATGTACATAAACGGTATCAGAATCAATAATGGAGGAAGTAGCACAAATGGAGCAACTACAAACCAGAATACCATCCAGACTAGTGCTGGAAATATTTTTAACCAGAATAATCAAGGCAGCTCTTTGACACAGAATGGCCAGAACGGAACCAACAGTAGCTCTGCAACAAATATCAACGGAAACGCCAATACAAATATTAATCCTACCATAAATACTGGAAACCTAGGAAGTACAGCCAACGCTCAGAGCAATAACTTTAATAATTTCCCTTCCTCCTCAGGACAAACTGCGACAGGAGGAACCAGCAGTTTCAATAGTCAAGGAAGCACTCAACTTAATAGTCAAGGAAGTAACAACCCTCAAAATACTCAAACTACTCAAACTATTCAAACGGGCAATCAAGGTAGCATCAGTCAGGGTCAGATCACCCAAGGAGGGTCTACTCAGGGTAGCTCAAGATCACAAGGTCAGAATGTTCAGAGTAATACTGGATCATTATTTAACTCAAACGGACAAACTAATAGCAACAGTTTCAATGGAGCCAATAGTGTAAGTACGTCAGGAAGCTCCAGCACTCAAGGAGGAACAGGCAACAATGCTTCAGGAGGATCAGTCAATAATCAAGGACTATCTATTTCAGGAGTACCAACCATCAGTACTTCGACGGGTTCAAATGCTAACTCTCCTAGCAACAATGGCAAGGGGGTAGTCAGTCTGCCCTCTTCTAGCAGCAATCAGATGAGTTCGATGTGTTCTGGAGCCAACATGTTCTTCAATGGAGCTCGTTGCTTGTGCATGGTGGGATATTCATTGGTCAACAATGCTTGTGTACCCACTGCCTATGTTCCTCCTCATTTCTATACTGTTCCCAACTCCAGCAATGGAGGAAACAATGGAAACCACAACAATGGAAACAATGGAAGCAATGGAGGCACTAACACTCAGTGCCAAGGCCTGAATCAATATTTTAATGGAACAGCCTGCATTTGCCTTCCCAACTATTACCTCCTCAGTGGCATATGCACTTTTTAAACTACCATATCCTGCCCTCAGGGGGCCATTAACAATGGATTGGGAGTCTGCATTTGTCCGTAGACAAACACTCGCCTTATCAACAACTCTTGCCTCACGATCACCAACTGCCCCATCAACCAAATATGGAACGGAGCCAGTTGCTATTGTGATCTTACAAGGTTCACCCTGACCAATAATCAATGCCAGCCAAGGTGTTCAACAGGGTCTCTCTGGCAACAAGGAATGTGCGTGCCTGTTTGTAGACTCAATTAGGCCTACAACACAGTGGAGCAGAAATGTATGTGTATTCCTGGCTTTGGGATAAGTTTCGGAGGGGCATGTGAGGAGTGCAGAAGTGGGTACTACATTGTGAATGGATACTGCATCACTTGCCCTGCGAACTCTATCTTCACTAATGGAGGGTGCCAATGCTCATAGGGATTCGTAACCAGCATCAACGGACAATGTATCTCCAAATGTCAAGCCCTATAGATATACAATCAGAACACCACTCAATGTGAATGTCGGTCTGGTCTAGTCAAAATCAATGGGGTATGCTCCCTTTGCCCAGCTAATAGTTATCTTTCCAATGGCTTGTGTATCACTTGTCCTTCGAACTCCTATCTTTCATCAACAGGTTGTCTCTGTAATCCAGGTTATATCCTCAACAGTCTAGATCAGCACTGCGTCTCTTGCAACAGTCTGCCTAATACATTCCTGATCAACAATCGCTGTGCTCGTTGCCCTGGATAGCTAATCTACAACCAGATTAATATGAAATGTGAGTGTGCTCAGGGCCAGAGGATGGTGGGCAGTAAATGTATTCAAAATTGCAACGGGGATGAGTTGCTCGATAGCAATGGTCGATGCTACAGTTGCGGGGTCAACATGGTGCCTTCCAATGGAACATGTGTTTGTCGAAGTGGATATGTCAGGAATAGCAGCTGTGGGTGCATACTGTTGTGCAATTCCAATCAGTTCATTTACAATGGTGGCTGTGCGATCTGTCCTCCTTCCATGATTTACTCTCCATAAATCAGAGGCTGTATATGTCCATTCAACTCTTACTGGAGTCAACTAACTAATAGCTGCCAAAACTTTCCTGTTCCACCTCCTAATAACACTACCTGTCCTCAAGGGCAGTACTACGATACAACCATCCTTGTATGCATTAGTTGTCCATCTAACTGTATCAGTTGTCTAGCCTCCAATCAATGCACCCTCTGCCAGAATAATTATCAGCTTGTCAATGGTAGGTGTGCGATGGTGGTGCCTTACTGTGGAGATGGATTGATTAGCAATCAGGAGCAGTGTGATACAGGAAGTATGAGTCAGACTGGCTGTATCAATTGCATTATTAGTCAGGGATATACCTGTATTGGACAGCCTTCCATTTGTACTCCAACTGTTGTACCTCCTTCAGGAGATTCGCTTACCCTGGTGGGTCAACCTAATTCAAACACCAATAATGTTTTCATCACCCTCAGGAGCACTCCAACCTTCACCTTTCCAAATGAAAATGCTCAGCGATAGTTCATCAAAGCTAGCTTTATGGGAGGATTCAACCCTACCTTTTACTGTCTACAAAGAGCTACCATTTTGGATTTGTTTGACTGTCTGCTGATCTACCCTAGCGGTATTCCCAATACGATGTTCACCATCACCTTCTCCTACAACTACCAGGGCCACTTCGCTTCGACTAACGTCACAATCGACCCCTTGAATTCTGTCCTTAACGGGAGGAACAATTGATTTTATGCAAGGTATTCATTACAATGTCTGTATGCAAATGAGAAGAACAGATGATCAGTCCTTGATGAGAGTCATGAAGGCGTACAGCCATCTTGACAGATCTCTCAGAGGAATTCCTAGCTCCCACTTTGTGAGGAAGTCCCAAAATTTGACCACAAGGCACAGACCTTCAACATCAATGATCTCAAATCTAGTCCAAAATTCCTTGATTACTCTGATGTCCTTGTCGCCCTCGAATCTTAACCGATCTGTAATTTCTGCCCCAGTTTTCCTCCATCCACCCATAAATGTCCTGACCAATAGTGTTCCGATCATCTTCCCTTCAAACAAGTACTGAGGAATGCCTACTCGGTTGCTGGTGTATAGTTTAGCTCTTACGATGTTGGCGAACCACTGTCCTAGTTCATCCATATTGACCAAGACTTCCTCCTTCCGCTCCAGAGTTTTATCACAAATGTACAATCTTTTGAGGCCCAGCATGTCGTCGGCATGTGTGGCTTTGAGCTTGGTCATCTGGATAAAAGGATATTTGTGGAAAGCCCTGTAGTCAATGATGACATGTCCCAGCAGAAGGTGGAAATGCGAGACTGGCTGCTTGACCATGATAGCCCCTTAAAATAGGGTGACATCGGGACTTTCCAGTTCTAAGGCAGCAGTATATCCTAGCTCTTTACAACTTTCGCACTGGCAGTTGATTCCGCACCCTCTGGTGTAGTCATTAGCAGGAACTTCCTGCGTTTGGGGAACCTATTCTTCTGCTGCGATGGTACTGAGGTATATATTGGAGGGAGTAGTAGCCTTGTCGATGTTGGCAACTTCCATTATGGCTATTCCGCTTAATTAAACAACAACTTTGGGCAGAATATAGGAAATGACTAGTTAAACGAATCTAGCATAAATTGATCAGTCGTAATCATCCTCACTCTACCACATACGGGGATCCAACATTTCTTCATTGTACCCGTAAGCATTATCGTACCAGTCGTGGACACCCTCAGTTTCGTCAAGCCACTTCTTGTTGTGCTGGTAAAACTTGCCCTGTTTTATGCTCTCACATAACTCTATGTCGTCTGTTTCACGCAATATCGTGAGCACCTCGTCATTCATTTCTCTCACGCCTTCGTTGGGATCCTCAATCAGGTCTAGAATGCGCATAAGAACCTCTCCTTCATTGAGAATGCGTTCCAGGCCAACCGAGTGGAAGAGATAGCAGTAAAGGCAATAGAGAACTTGGCAGATGAACTCAGGGTCGTATTCTTTTCCCAGGAAGAGGGTCAGTACTGGCTCAAACAGCTCTTTATATAAATAATTATACTTTCGATGAGGGTGCAACATTCGGCCTCTTGACAAATATTGGCAATCAAGGCCAAAATTTCCATCAAAATGTCGTCTTAGGTGATTCCATTGATCATCAGTTTCTCGAGGAAGTCGATGAATCTTTCGTTGACTAAAAGAATATCAGTCCACTCCTTTCCTAGCTTGGCTCCAGCCATGATTCCGAACAATTACAGACACATTTCGCTGTTTTTGGTCTTCGTCATCACTGTCTTTATCAGCTTATCCCGAACCACGCCTTTCATGTCATTGTGGATCTCCTCAGATTTGCTTGATCGGAGTACATTCTTGCAAAATTTAAGCAATGTTGGGTCCTCAGAACGGATAGCCTTATCCATCAGCTTAACGAAATCTTAGGGCATCAGATGCTAAACATTGCGTTCATTGGCTGCCAGATTTATGGCCAAGCCTAACAACTAGACTGCTCCGATGTTGGGGTGTGGAAATAGTATCAATTTGACCACATAGTCCATACAGTTGGTATAGGCTAAAGTGTATCTGATGGCTGATTCAGTTGAAAGCAAGTAAAGGATGTTGAGGGCTGTCATTCTGTTGGGAGAATCCTGGGCCAAAAGATGAACAAATTTAGGGATCAGCCTGGCATTTTAGATGGATTGGCGAGCTCCCTTGTCAAATGCGAGGTTGTAGTATACCATCAGTGAAAAATTCAGCAATATTTCGTTGTCGCAGGTGAAAAATCTTTCCAGCTTATCAACCAGGCCCACTGCCAACTGAATATCTAAATGAGTACCATTTGGTCCTTGTATTCCGCGATAATTGAGAGCTTTCGAAGGAAGCCAAGAGTAACAATCAGAAGGTGGAAGTCGTTCCTTTCAAGGCAGCGAATCAGAATTTGGACAAGTCCTGCCTTTCTCATTTTCTTTTCGATAGCAGGGTTGGCACTGATGTTGAAGAGGATATTGAGGCAAATAAAGAAGAGCTTGTCTTGCTTCCAGATGAGGACGTTGAGAATTTTCAGCTTTTTCTTTGCGCTTACTCGATCCTCCTCATTATTTTTCCTCCACATTTCGATATACTAGCTGTAGAGCAAGTCAAAACGTTGAATCTGATTTTCAAGGACATCCATGATGGTGATGCCAACTTTGTTCTCGGTTAGCAATTATTGAAACTGTTGGTAGTTGCTGAGAATGTAGAATATGCTTAAGATGTAGACTGACAGGTCGATGTTTCTCTTGTGGTTCTCGGCTAGAGTTCGACTCAACACTGGCAGAAGGGAATCTTAATGGGAAAGGATATACCATGCTCAAGCAGGGTCTACAGGTTAGAGAAATCCTGAAATAACTAGAGGATATCTTTGCTGCATTTGATCTTCGTTTCGAGGGCATCCTAATAGAATGCTCCAATGTACTCGTCTAGCTTTTTTATATTTGGAACACTGCGAGTCATTCCAAGTTTAAATATTTTATAACCATAAACAACATTGAAAATCATTCACGCAACAGGGACTCCCATAGCGATAATCCAACCTTAGGCCATAGGTCAACCTCCACCATCCCTCCTCTCTCGACCTAACATATTGACTCATCTTCGACCTCAGGAATCGAGATGCAGGTCTCTGCTTCAGAGAGTTTAAGCTCTGATAAGAGAGATTAGTGCTATATCTTGCAGATGCTCTTTCTTTTGTTGGTAGAACGTTTATTGGCTGTTTTTCGGGTGCCAGTCTGCTTCATGTTAATTTGCTACTAAAAAATTATATGATCCAGATCTGTGCCGCCAATAGTTAAATGATTTAATGATATAAATTATCGCTTGTTATAGTAGTATTTGTTATAACTGAGCGGTCTACCAAAGAATGATACAAATATTCGAGGTAAATCATCTATTCATGCACTTCCCTTTGCGTTAAGCTTGATTGTGAATATTTTCTCTTTCTCTGGAACATCAAGCAGCATGAAGTCAGGATAAAACTTTATCTGCAGCTCTGAATCATTGGGCAGTAGACTAATTGCGCATGAGAGAGTCTTGCAGTCAAATTGCATGTGACTATCGAGGTTATGCAGACTCTGCTCCTCCACTCTCAGATACCACTTTATTTCATGGTTCTCGTCTGCGTCACTAATTTCAAGCATTCTTTTGCATGACTCGAACCTAAACCACAAGCTTGGGATTTTGTTTCCTTTGCAGTAGCTGAGGATTCCCTCAAAAAGACCCACTCTTGCCAATTTTAAAGTCATTGAACTTTCTACATTAGGTCTTAACTCCTCATCTTCGATAAGAAAATCCTCGTCGTCTTGATCACAACTCATAGCGACAACTCCATACTCAGCAAACCCTTTCCCTGTATTTGACCTGATCCTCATCATTTAGTTCGTAATAAAAATATCCAGGATGAGCTTGTTGTTTTCGAAGAGGTAGCTGAGGGCGGAGAAGTCCTCTAGTGAGTATTTATGGAGAGAGCAAGACTCCATGTTATATTTGTAGCTCTGGAAAAGGTTACTTTTGAGAATGATAGTGATAAGTATGTCCTTGGCGATGGAGGCAAACTGCATCTCCATCTCTTCCTTTTTCAGAATCAGGTAGAAATGGTCAACCCCTTTAAGGTTCTTCGGGCTGAGATCTTTAAAGATCTGTTTGAGAATCTGAGCCTTGATCTTCCCTTCAAAGCGGTAACGACTTATCTCCTCCTGCATGAGTATATAGCTGACCGCTAAAATATAAATGCAAACATCTAGTCTTTATTTATCAATTCAATCAGTCAATAGTAATAGTCATCATACTGAAACATCCCGCAACCCCATTGCTAAAGTCAGTAGACCAGCTGCTGGACCCTTTAGAGCGATAACCCCTAAGGTCTCACATTGCTCGTAAAGAGCTAATATATCAGACTTACCTGTGATTTATTTGATTAACTCTTATAATGTTTCAAGAGGAGTCTCATTGGTTTCTTATTCTTCATCTGGTTAAATTTAAGTTATTTTCATGAAGTTGTTAACTTGCTTCTCACGATGGCTGATTTGTCCCTGGAGTTCTAAGATGTCATTTTTGAACTCGTAAATTTCCTACAATCCCTTGGCAATATCGTGGCTATTTTTTGTCTTCTTCTTAAAACAAACAGGGTTTGGAGTGCTTCCTTTTTTCTTCTCGAAGGTAACCTGAGAGTTGTTCTTTACCATCACTTTTCTTTCATTATCGATTTTGGCATGTCCTTTAGGAGTCAAACTTGGCTACGAAACTTATTTTCGACGCATTTGCTCTCCTCTTTTCTTCTTATCAGGCTTAGAATACAAGTTATCTCTTTTCACAGGCATATCGTGATGTTTGTTACTAACCTGGCTCTTCGGAGATACTGATTGCTACAAGTAAGAAAAATCATCTGGGCTGCAATCAATGAATAGACCTTTTGATGCTCCTGAACTTTTCTTGTTGCCCATGCTCAACTCCAGCATTGAGACATGAAGTTCATTATCCTTCACTTCATATTTCATCATTTTTGCTTTGTCTCTCAAAATAGGAGTCGATAGCACCTATCCAATGGTAGGTCTTTTAGCTGGATCTATTTGCATCATATCAGCCACAAGTCTTTTCAATTATTTTGAATAATTTTTAGGCACAGGAAGATATTCTCCTCTTGATATTTTTAGGGCCAAAGCAGGCAAAGAGCCTGCATCAAAGGGAGTCTTGAGCAGACACATTTATAGAAGAAGCACTCCCAACGACCATATATCTGTTTTGAGAGAATATTCCTTGTTATCACAGATTTAAGGAGACATGTAATAGGGTGTACCAACCACACTCTTGATTTTGTCTAGAGTCTTCAGTAAAGGTCTTGCGATTCCAAAGTCTCCTAATTTGACGTTTCCATCCCTAGTCAGAAACACATTTTGAGACTTAATATCTCGGTGAATTATCTTTCTCTCATGAACATGCTGAACAGCCAAGCACACTTGTGTAAACCAGTGCAAAATTTGATTCTCAGAGAATAGCATGTCTTTCTTTGATCGCATTTATTTGATCCTTTGGCTTAGATCTCCGCCATCTGCATAGCTCATCAATATATTTAGGTAGCCGTCTTTGGATCTAAACTACCCCATGAACTTGACAATAAAGTCGTGGTTGAGAGATTGCAGGATGTGGGCTTACCTGACAGATTATTCGATTTACTCTTCCGTCATGCCCATGATTTCGATCTGCTTGAGAACGCACACTTGTCCAGTTATACGGTGTTCGACGAGATAACATTTTCCATAGGTTCCCTCTCCTAAAATTGTTAGCTTTTTGTATTGTTCTTCCTCCTAATTTTCAAATGACATATTTTAACTATCAATGTTATTAAGTGAATACAGTCAGACATTTTGTTATTGAACTTATTTGATAGTAATAAATAATAGGAGAACAAGGTAAAAATTAACGATTAAGATTGAGGCTATTCTGAGCTGAAGCCAAAATGCTAAGCAGTAAACGTGGCTGAGTGGTCGAAAGCAGCAGACTAAGGATCTGTCCCAAACGGGATCGTAGGTTCGAATCCTACCGTTTACATTTTTACCATCAACATAAAGTAACCCGATTGAACAAGACTTCCACAAAGAGAGCAAACAAAGAAAGGGACAGGAGGAGGTGCCTATTGTATGATATAGATTGTTTTGAACAGTATTTGAGTTAGATAAAAAAACCTCCGAAACCGAGAATTGAACTCGGGTCTCCTGCGTGACAGGCAGGGATAATAGCCACTATACTATTTCGGATCAGCTAAACACTGCTCATTTCCTCTCCTTATAATGCTTAACCAGAGAGTAGATCTTAAGTTTTATCCTTTCTGGTAGTAATAGTGGATGATTTTACAAATAATTAGGAGATGATCATTCAACAACGGATACGATTGATAATTTATCTGCCTTGTTTCAGGTACTCTTTCAGGGCATCTTGAACTTCTTTGAACTTGTATTTCTGCTTGCCAAAACATAAGTCTGATTCAACATTCTAAACAAGCTTGATTTCTCTATACTCAACAGGCTTCGCCAAGTTTTCGAGACCTAAATCATAAAAAATACTACCTTATATAATTGTTGAGGCCTCTTCCATCAGCTTGAGATCATCAGTCGATGTCTGAAGCTTCAGAATCTTTTGAGATGCCTCTTGTTTTTGCAACCACTCTTCTTCACTCTTGTCGATCTGTTATATTTGAGTACTAAAATGTTCTCTCAGCTCTTCTAAAAATCTACCCTTTCTTAATTTGACTGTAGCAATCAAATCATCAAAATATTTTTCTGATTGAGTGATGACAGTCTCTGCATTCTATTCCAAAGATAGTTTCGCGTGTCGGATGTCTAACAACACTGATTCTGTTTTGTCAAACTTAAGCAAGCCATCTCTGACTGACTCATTGATTTTGTTGCGAATATCTCTAGCTCCCTCTTCGATTTTACAGACCTAATGTCCCTTGTGTGCATCGAACATGAGACATGATGGACAAATCATGCTGACTAATGAAAACAATACCAGTAGCACTGAGTACAATAGCATTCAAAGACTCGGTTGTGGGTGTTGCAAACTCCAATGTCCATAGGTTCTTAGGCTTCGTGTACGGAGTCCATGTTAGTTATATAAAAATTCTAAAATAAAATTGAAAATCACAATTCTCTGAATTTAATGATTTCGAAATCTAGGTCCTCGAGCTTGGTTTATTTTTGGTCCTTTACTCTCAAATAGCTAAATGTGTTGAACAGTTTTCTTGCTTCCTCTTAGTTTTCAAAACCCAAGAACTCAGTAAAGAATGAAATATTGTACTTCTGAGGATTTGCGTTGTTTACAAATATTGTTTTAACCAAATCATCGAGGCTCATCTTTGCATACTTCTGCTATTTTATTTCACGTGGTTTTTTAGGGATTTTCAGGAATTCTTATTTTTATTTGTCCTAAGCCAGCAGTTACTGATACTCTTAATATATCTGAGTAGAGTCGTTGTAAAATTATATTTAAAGCTGTTTTTTGGTGGCTATCAGCTCTTATCTCTTGCCTTAATTCCACAGTTTTTCAATCTTGGGGTGATACTTTTCAATAGCAATTGTTGTGAGTTTTTAATATAAGTAAGCTCGACCTCCATCATCAAGAGGATACTCAGGGATAGTTGATTTGAATTATCGGGCTTCCATGTATCGTTTCATAATCCGTTGATATCTTTCCATCAGCACTGGGTGGTTTTTTATGAACTAAGGAGGCTCAATGTACCTGTATCGCATTTTAACACACTTTTTATTCACCTCATCATTGTAAATGTCAAATTTCTATATAGAAGCAAAGTTACTTTTCTCAACTCCATGACCTATCTGATGGTCTTACGGACTCCTTCTTCTTCAGGAGTTAACTTCAAATTTAAGGTATCTGACAGCATTACATAAAGCAGATGTTTAGTGCTCATGAATGGAGTCTCCCCTTTTTCCACCATTTTGAAGTAGGCAAGATGAGGCTAAATCATTTTGGCGACATCTTTCTCCAAATTAGTGAAAACATCTCTAGCTTGTTACTGCAAATCAAGTATATCCTGTTCAGGATCAACATATTTAGATCTACGTTTTGTAAAGAATCTGATCTTTCCATTCGCATCTGATAGAGGATCTATTTTTTTCTCCTCAATCAGTCTTTGAACGCTTTATTCAAGTTATCCAATTTAGGCTTGGAAAAGTTAAGGCATAATTTCGAAGAGTTTCTAAATTGCCATATTCTTACATACTTATTAACAGGGAGATTGTTATTCACGAGGTAGTGAATATTTTCAATCATTTCCATAATCTGAGGTTGAAGAAGCAAACCTGAAGGATGATAGTTGAGGTGTTTCAGATACTCGATCTGATTGAGAACAACAAGCTTCCGGGGACCTTCAATCAAAACAAATTCAGCCTAGGTCTATTCAAGCTTGTCTTCTACAATGGCCAATTATCTTTGTTGCTCTTCTAGTAGCTCCTGAAGAGATCGGATTTCTTGATTAATAATGTCAAGCTCTTTGCTTTGGTCAGCTGTCAGCAATTTGGATTATGTTGATAATTTTTGCTCCAGAAGCCTCTTTCTTTACTTGACCTGTTGCAGTCTTAATTGTTTTCTTTGCTCTTAGAGCCTTTTGAACTATTCAGTGATTTCAACATTGATGTATTTTCGGTCTTTTTGGTGGCGTTATCGTCGAACAGAGGCACCTGCATCAAATTATAGGAAAGATTTGAATGCATCCGACCACTTTTTGCTGCTGAAAGGATTGATTGATTTTCGGATTAAACTGATCATAACTAATTTATCTGAACAAAATATCCTTGAACTACATTAAAGCTTAGAACTTTAAGAATTTTCAAGAGCACTTCAATAAAAATTAAAATAAGTCAAATTTGTCAACAATGTCATTTAGATTAATTGAAGTCTGTTGAACAATTATTTGAATTTTGAAAGATATGACTAATTATTAACGATCAGTCTTCAGCATTCGGCTTCGACCTTTTCAGGATTTTAGTTTCTTGGCCTGGAGTACCATTTATCCTTGCAAGTTTTTCTCTGCCATTACTCCAGTTCGTTATCCTGAAGGCAATCTTCATCGAATTTGAATTTAATAGGATTCAAAAGTGAGTTTTACCTCCTTCGATCTCTTCCTGAACCTTTGTGCCACTCTCTTGTCGTCTGATTCATCCTGGAAGTAACACTTTCAATTTAAAGTTCGGTTACTGGACTATTAGATAGTTTTCTTTGAGAAAGAGGGATGTGCTTGTTGGCCTATGAATTTCTCCTACTTCTGATCCTGACTTTCTAGGACATGAGATCTTGATGTGTGCGATTGATATAATGAACTGATTTGGGTTTATATGCGAGGTTGCTTTCGTATCCGATGGGTTTTTTGCGAGAATTGATCCTCATTGTTCTGTCGAGGTTGTTCAACTATCTTGACTGTTTGCTACGTTCGTTGCCAGTCATGACATATATGGTGTTCATCCATCCATTTTTGTCAAGAAATTCTCCCAAACGACCTTTCTTTAGATGAAATCTGTAGGGATTGTGATGCTGATGATGGGAGGCAGCTTGTTCTTTTTATCCCAAAGCCATTTCAGCCAGAACCTTGCGAGTGTTTTGACTTCGGTACTCGAACTATGGGGCTTGCTAGTGCTGATAAAGGTATCCATTAGGGTTGACTATGGTGTGCTTCTTCTTGAATTGATCGGGACTTTCCTTGCTAACGCCGTAGGTATGATGCGGAAAAGTTCTAATGCCTACATTTGTAGGTGCAGTTACTTCACTCTCCATGAATTTGAGAAGACCTGACCCACTCATATGGAAAGGTTAATAAAATTAAATACTTGCCACGAGGGAATCTCCAAGTGACTCAATTATGATGATATGGGATAATATGTTGAGAGAGGATAATTGAAGAAGGGTAGTGCTAGTTGGCGAAATAGGATTATACAATCAGACAATGAGCTTCTTAAGATATTCCTCTTTGGCCTTCTTGATATCGGCTCTGGTCTCGGTCTTTTTGGTGGCCAAGACTTTTCTTCTTTCTCCAGCACGGGTCTTTTTGATCTTTCTCTTCAACTACTTTAGGGGTTTACGCTTAGGATTTCTCTTGTGGACAATGCCGGCTCTTCTGAGACGGTGAAGGGGCTCGAACTTCACCAAGTACTGCTGGTTTTCGTAAGCAAGGCAGAAGCCAGTTGATCGGTTTCCACCGTAAGCGGTCTTGAATCCGTAAAGAACAATGTTCTTGGGTTCCCAGTGATATTTGTTAGAGATCAGTTCGCGGAGCTCTTTTTGAGAGACGTTAGGCTTGCCCTCATGGAAGACGTCGAGGACGAGTTCCTTTCTGGCCAGCAGTTTGTTGACTCTAAGTCTTCTGGTTTTGATTGTGACAGCCATAAAATAATAATATTTATTTTAAAAAATAATAATCCACTTTCTCTTCCCTCATTCCCTTTCGAACCTCCTTCAACAGTGTTCAAAATATTATCTTCAAATGCTATTAGTCTGGCATCTCTCTATTCTAATTGGTGAATTTAGGCTGACAGGCTTAGCTGAAAAGGAGTCTTTAATTTGGCAACAATTGGGCTTTCATAAACTTTAAGCCTTTGAGAGTATGCTACATATTTCTTTGGAGATTGTAATATAAGTTTTTGAAAGGTATGAACTATTCATTTTTGCTCATGAGGCATGCATAAAGCAGGCACAATAAATAGAAGGCTCAGTGGAAGTAGAGGTACAATGGCAAGTCCTACAAAAAACTTCCCTAATACAAACTTTCCAAATTCTCCCCTGACTTTATTGATAGCAATTAAGTTGATCTAGAGCAATGTCTTTATGTCAAACAACAACATATCAACCTTGATAACGTTGCCCTGATCATTTGTTCTCCACTCAGACGCTGCCTCGAAACCTGTAAGCAAATAACTCAAGGGCACACCGGATTTTCGATTGTGGTCGAACCAATGCTCTGTAGTCGACTCTCAGCTGCCTGGTCGATAGGCTCCTCAGCATTGGCTCTTCAACAGGAGTACCCCAACTTTGATTTTTCAGCTCTGTTGGACAATCCTGAGCGCTGGATGTTCAGTCTGATGTCTCACTGCTAGACGTTAGATGCTGAAGAGATAACTGAAATGAATCAGTCGATGCAGTAGTTCTTTTTAGCTATGCTGACCAAAGGTTTTGAGGAAAGCTACACAAAATTTTACCAAAGAACAAGGGACCTCAAAAAAAGACTAGCTTCTATTATATCTAAAAATACAAAACAGTTAAGTACTTCCCAAAGTTAAAACAGTAGAACATAAATAGTTATCATAGCTCACTCTTGTGTGCTTAGTTTCCTTCTGGGAAAGGAGCTCAACTAGAAAGGAAAAGTAAAGGATAAGATTTCCTTTGAGCATTGCATCCCCCAAAGATTTTCATCGGAACAGGTGCTTCAATCGAATATAGTCCATCCAGGTCTCTGAGAGAAATGAGTGGTGATGATGGTTGATTTAATTTCCCGTATTCAACTGATGATAATAATTGTATTGATTAATGCTTGCTCGGAAGATAGCAAACGCTCTCGGACGATTCGGTTCAACTAAAATCAACGCTCTTTCACTTCTTTCGCTTGAGGAGAAATAATCCTACCTTAGGAAAATTGAAGAAAATGCTGTCGTGGACTATAAAACTTATCCAGTTCTTCCCCATCAGGACCCTAACTCTCCTTAATATGTTGCCTCGGAGCTCGACGAGTATCATGACAAAGTAGAAGTTCAAGAGTACAACAACATCATCACAAACTTCAAGAATGACCTCAAAGTGCAAAGATAAGTATGGGCTGCCATCGCACAACTTGACCGACCCTACAAAAATGGAATCCCCGGTGTCGATACTAACTTGAGCAAAGATGGGCCCACCAAGGAGTAACTCCCTGACCTAGGCTTCCCCCGTCGAGATATAATGCGCGAAACCCAATGGACCTTCAATAATGAGGATAGATTCATCGCCAACACTCCCTGGCACACCAAGACTCAATTCAAGCACATTGTCGAATGGGAAAAGGAAAGAATCAACAGGCCTGTCACCCGCAACTACAACCATGGCAAAGGATACAAGTACGATGTGCCTATCAAGCCTGAATAAAAATACGAATATGTTTCAGATAGACTTGGGCATCCTTAATTCTTTGGCAACCCCCTTGAAAGGCTTCTCAAGCTCGAGAAAGATCTCTACCATCCTACTTTCACTGATCAGCCTTTCGTCAAAATGCCTACTCAATATCCTAGCAGCCAGCTCAACTTTGAGCAAGGTGAGGTTATCTACGAAAACACCAGAGTTCTTGAATGGATTAGAGCCTTCCAACTCGGAAATATTGCTCTTCTGGCCTATGGTGGCGTTTTCCTTCCCTTGAACATGGCCTTCAAGACTAATTTGACTGTTGACAAAGCCGACTAGTTGTTTATCGGTCAGCAACATTTGTGGAACCCCTACAGCATCGATGCTGCCAGGCTTTTCACTCCTATATCAACCGTCGGAGTTTTCTATGTTGTTTATGCCACCATGAAAATCATAACTCAGTATGGAGGGCAGTACGCTATCAAGGTCAGCTATTCCAAAGACAAGGTAAGACATATTATATTTAGGAACTTTTGTTTGTGAAGAGGATCAACAACTACTTCCAAGTCGAAGAAGACGTTTATGAAACGGCACACCTTGAAATTCTCCCTCCTAGACAAAGATCAGCTGTTCAAGATCTCAGCTCTCAAGACACTGATGGTCTATGGAGAATAACTTGCCTCAATACAAAAAATTCTATTCTTCTCTACAACGATGAACAGTATTGGAACAAAAAGCTCAAAACTGAGTTCCTAAACAGCGTATAGTTGATTGTATAAAGAAACTTAACTTCTGGGACAAGAGCTACTACGGCTATAACCGTAAAGAGCACGCCGAACAGGAAGCCAGATGGAGAGAAGAAGTGTTCAGTTCATTGGACCAAGAGGCTCTTCCAGGCAAATGATCCTATTAATCAATCCACTAAAATGATAACTCATATAGAGATAAGATCAGTTCAATGCACCTTTTCAATGAATTTTTGATATTCCTTGGCAAAACGTCTCAGAAAAGCTTATTTTTTCTTCTATAAATTAGGCTTCACAGGGGCTTCACCTTGTACGAGCTTATCTCTGTATATATTCAGAACCTGAATGAAACGGTCTATAACAATATGCTAGGCATCTCTCTCATCGCTGGTCATACATTGAATTCTATATTTGAGATAAGTAGCTTAGTTTTTCAGGGTTGAATAGTGATTAACAAGTTTTCGATATTTCTCGGATAACTCTTCATAACTAAGATAGCTCGACTACTCCAATATCTTTTTCGTTTTTTCAAGCGATGATTCCTTTGATGTTAATTTAAGAAGTTCAATTTATTCTATTTTCTTGTATGAATCTTTGAACTATAAAAGCTACCTCTGCATCTCTTTGTTCTAAAGCTTATGAAGCCCGAGTTGAGCCTTTACTTCTGATAAATCTTAGCTGGTTTAATCGAGTTGATTTTTTAATCTATTGATTTCAATTAATTTATCTTTGACTTTTGCTCTTTCTTGATCAAGTGCTTCTCTCAGTTCTTTGAGTTGTAGTCTTTGTTCATCGATATCATAGTCTTTGAGAGTTAAACTCTATCTTTCATTGGCCAAGGATTTTTACTTTTGTTTTAGCTTCAAATGTAGTTTGCGATTTTACCCTTCTAGTAATTGAATTCTGTCCATAATTTCTAACTTTGTGCTGTCAGCTTCTGTCGGCTCTTAATAGAGCATTTTCTCTTTCAAGGATATTTCCTTTTATTTGCTGTTCTGTGAAGCTTTTAAACTGGCAAGTTCAGAGGCGATGGCCTTTTTTTACTCAGATTATTCCTGATACATATGTTGACATTCTTCAAGCTATTATTCGATAATTTTCATTTTTTCCTACTGCTGGTATATTTTTGAGCTTAGCTTGAGTATTGTTTTGGATAAATACTTCAGCTATCTTCTGAGAAGAGTCACATCATCAATCACTTAAAGAGGTTGCACCATCTGAGACCAGCTTTAAGAGAGCAACAGTTCGTAAGTGAACCCTCTATCCTCTCTTTATTCGATGTTATTATGCTCAGATTCGTTCTTTTCAGTGGCTTGTTTAACCTCTCCTGGATCAGTCTTATTCATAATATTATAATGATAGAGCAAACAGGGCAATTCAAAGAATCCTATAGACAATGGAAGCTTCATTAAGAGGTTGAGGGCTCGGAACATTCTAAGAAGGAGAAGCTTAATATATTTTTTTGATTATTTAATTGGTATATTTTTATCATAATATTAACACATGGTCATTAAGACTGAGCTTTGCAACTTCAGCGAGTGGAAAATCTACCCCGGCAGAGGAATCCGCTATGTCGCCAAGGACGGTAGACCCTTCTTGTTCCTTAACAAGCGTTGCAGAAGTTTCGGCTTGAGGTATACTCTCTAGCTAACTTAGAAAACTCAAAGCACAGAGACTCAGATGGACTACCGCCTGGAGACGTCTCCATAAAAAATTAAAGCAAACTGATACCGGAAAGAATAAAAAGAGAAAAGTCTTCAGAAAGTAAAGAGCTATTGAAGGTGTGACCCTTGACGACATCAAAAAATTCAAGAATGCCCGCCCTGAAGAGAAGAAAGCTTTGGCTGAGGAAGCTGTGAGAGAAATCAAGTAGCGCAAGAGAGCTGCTGTTGCCAAGAAAGCCACCGAGAAGAAGACCGTGAACAAGGACAAGGCTGCCCAACAGAAAGCTCAAGACAAAGCTGCCCAGAAGGCCCAGAAGAAGGCAGGAGGCAAGGGAAAGAAATGATCAACCGTCCTATTTAAATACATATTGCCTAATTCAAAGTTTAAATATTGGACGATCAGAATCTAAGTTCGTGGGGTCTGGTTCTGTTTGAGATGGTGAATCTGGTAGCAAGATATCCTTTCAGGTGCTCAACCTTCTTGATGTTTTCCAAAAGACTAGCATCAACTGATTTCTGGACGTTTTTCAACTCAGCTCTCCACTTGGCATCGGCCTCATTACCAGCCTCAACTCTCTTCTGTCTGATTTCGGAAGCATTCTTGAGCTCGTTCTTGGTGAATCTTCTAGACTTCTTGAAGAAAGAATCATCAATGTTGGTCTTGACTCCGTCAACTGCGACCTTGGTGGAGGTAGCAATCACGTAAGCAGGGTTGACTCTTCTAAGAGGAACACCATTAACGGCGTAAGGTCCAGTAACTAAAAGGTTTCCGGAGGCGAGAGTTTTAAGAGCAATAACTCTTCTTCCTCTGTTGACACCGGAGAGCAAAATGACGACGGTTCCGGGAGTGATTGATTTTCTGCCCTTGGGTGCTTGGGCCTTTTTGGCGGCTCTTTTCAAATAAGGTTTTTCTTCGTCAGAAGGATACCAAGTGTTATCTTTATTTCTGAGTCTGCGTTTGGGAGCTCCTCCAAGACCTAGGTAAAATGAATGATACTGAGATGAGAAGTTGAGGGCTGGCTAGCTCCGTTGACTCCAAGAAGATGGATGGGGGTGGCACGGTAATATCTTGCCAGCTTGTGGGCGATTCTAGCTCTAGCAGCGGTGGTTTTAGTCTTGCTCTCAACCATATTTGTGACTATGAATATATGATAAAATAATAATATTTCTCATTTTAATACAAATCCTTCAAAACAGCTAGCTCTGAATCATCATTCCTACTCCCTGTATTTTTTCCCTCATTTAATGGTATCATACACTGCTCTAATTCATATTCTTTATATTGGCACTTCAACCTAATCTACTCTTTCCTTTTTTATCAGTAAATACTATGGGGTTGGGGTTGGGGTTGGGGTTGGGGTTGGGGTTGGGGTTGGGGTTGGGGTTGGGGTT
>Ga0100385_1001786_pt1 | contig 21022 bp, 18 predicted proteins | sample CryGeymeta201509_FD_81543 | JGI IMG/M metagenome (GOLD analysis project Ga0100385, IMG submission 81543) | Groundwater microbial communities from Crystal Geyser aquifers in Utah, USA - Crystal Geyser metaG 2015-09 | ecosystem: Environmental > Aquatic > Deep subsurface > Groundwater | place: USA... | reverse complement strand
TTCCCCTCAAAGAAATGGAAGCTCTCAACGATATTCCTGAAAATTTCGACTCTGCCGAAAACTGGCCCCACTGCGAATCCCTCAAGGAAGTCAGAGATCAAGCCACCTGCGGATCATGCTGGGCTTTCGGAGCTGTCGAGGTCATGTCTGACAGAATCTGCATCGCCAGTGGACAAAAGCTCCAGACCAGAATTTCATCTGCAGACATGCTCAGTTGCTGTGGTGTTTCTTGCGGAAACGGATGCAACGGAGGCTATCCTTCAGGTGCTATGAACCACTGGAAAAAAGGTGGTGTCGTAACTGGCTGGCTTTACAACACCAGCAACTACTGCTATCCTTACCAATTCCCCCCCTGCGATCATCACGTTGACGGAGGCAAATATGGACCTTGCGGATCATCCAAGCCTACTCCCAAGTGTGAAAAGACTTGTGTTAATGGTTATGATGGCTCCTACAATGATGACAGACACTATGCTGATTCTGTCTACAGCGTTCCTTCTCAGGTCGCCAAGATCCAAACTGAAATCATGACCCATGGACCCATCGAAGTTGCCTTCACCGTATACAACGATTTCCTTTCCTACAAGTCCGGTGTTTACCACCACACTACTGGTAGTGCTTTGGGAGGTCATGCTGTCAAGATGGTCGGTTGGGGAGTTGAGAACGGAACTCCTTATTGGAAGATTGCCAACAGCTGGAACGAAGGATGGGGAGATAAAGGATTCTTCAAGATCAGAAGAGGAAACAACGAGTGTGGAATTGAGGGACAAGGTGTTGCTGGTATTCCCAAACTCTGAACATGATTAGATCACATATCATAAATACTCATGGACTATCACTTAAAGTCAAACATTGCTCTTAAAACTATCTACGTTTTTCGACTGCTTTGAAAATATGGTCGAATTATGGACTATTATTGTCCTTCCACTTAGGATGAGAGATATGCCCCAAACAATGGTAAAAATATTTACCCATGTAAAACTGTGAAAATCGATCGTTTAATTATCCCATTTCCTCAAGTAATTTCACAAACTCATCAACCTCCCCGACATCTTCCTTGCTATCACTGGAAAAACTCAGCTGGCGATAGGAAATCATCAGGAATGAGTTGATAGCTTAGACATAATCTTTGATGTCGAAAGATAATACTTAAGATAGAAGAACTATGAGTCCTCCATAGAATTTACGGTAATAGCGACCGACGACTGTGAAATTTAGGGTGAATGCACTGATTGTTTTGAGAGTGTTGATTAGGGACCATACTGAGAGGTGATCTAAGGTCCTTAACTCTTGTTGATCCTGTTTTTTCATAGCCATTTTTTTTAGAAAAGACAAGTATGGTTCAATGATCTCCTTCAACAGAAACCACTATCTGCCTGGAACAATTTCATCACTCTGAGTTGATATCGTTCGATTAATCTTAGAAATCGACAGACAAGAGGCCATATCTCCTCCATAAAATTCTGCAAGACCTTCCAGTTGATACCTCATCCATTATACAAATCCTAGCAATTAATTCACACTACTCTATCCTTCATGCTGCAAACAAAAATGACACAAGCAAGCACATTTGAACAAATATTATATTGTTGGCTCTTCTGCTTTAAGATGTTTGAGCAGATCAGTAAGAGCAGGTGCCTTCGGGTTGTATTTTTTTATGAGGGAGGCATAAGAAGCCAACTGAGTAGTTTTGTGGATGGTGGCAGGTGTGAGATTTATGTGTTTGAGGGCAGTGGCTATGATTTTACTTTTAGAATAGAGCAATTTCTCTAGCATTTATTATTCTTTTGGATAATTATGATTTATTTCCATAAGTATTGGAATGACTATCAACCTCTTATTCGTATTTCGGGAAGGTATGAAATCCCTATGACTGTCTTGCTCATTTCGATCATCAGAATTTTGAACCACTGATTTTGCATTTTTTTCTGCTTCTTATCAGTGTTGTCCATCTTGTCCTTGATCTTCTCAAATTGCTAAATGACTTCGTTTTATCTTTTACTGTGAAACTCTGGCTCCATCGATGTCAATCGCTCACAGGTGTAACTCAATACCTATTGCAACAAACTGCATTCCTAAATAAGATTAAAAGTACGCACCAAACGTTCTTGAAGTTTGAGCGAATTTCTCCACCATTGAAGTTCATACTCCATTTGATGTCTTCCAGCACATCGAATACCTTTCGAGGCAGTTGGATCAATCTTGGCAAAGAAAGTTTCCCACCATCTGTCACTTTTTCGTACTCACATAGATTGTCGTAGAGATGGACTTGCATTGTCTTCAGCATACGGAACATTTTGATCACTTCAGTCAAAAGTTTGTTCTTTCCTAGCTAAGCTATGAGGATGTAAAATGCTTCCACCGAATAACGGATCTGATCACACAAAAAGATCCTATAGTCGGCTTGTGATTTTTCAGCTTTGCATTTTTCCCTCATATGTTTGAAGAAACGAGTAGACTGGAGGACGAAATCAAATTCGTATGAATTAGTAATGGATTTTTAAAGGAGGATGCTCCAACAATTCAACACCACATCCTCATCGTATTTTCCATTTTTTATTATGTAGGTCAGAATATCATAACGTTGTCTTTGTGACCAATAGATGCGAGTAAGCCGCCCTTCTTACAAGAGACTGTTAATTTCATTGTTGGAAAGTAAAATAGCTTCCATTTCAGGTTTTTTCTACACTACATACAGTATGTCAAGGTAAACATCGAAAAAAAGCGGACTCATGTTCTTTTGAAGCAGGTTGATGAGATGAGGTTTCATGAAGATGAGTTGATCATCTACGAGATTGGTGGTTAGACACATTTTGAGGATGTTAGAGATTGATGAGAACATTGGTTCATCGAATCTGTTTTAGTTGATTATGTTGATGGCCATCACAGAAATACTTGCAAAAATTTCAGCATGACAATTTTTATTGTCAGAAAATATTTTTTTCAAAATGACCTCCAAACATTCCAAGGCTCGATTGCTAGGCATTTTTCCACCCTAGCATTTGCACACATTATCGATTATTTTGGGCAAAAATAATTATCTTTCGTCATACCATTTGAAGGTGTCTAACAACATCATGACTATGTCCTTGCACTGCACAGGACAGATGTCAAATACGATGTACTTTATCAGTTTGTAGAGAATTCCTTCTATATATTAACCTTTTTAAAGTTCATTTGTATTGACGATGATGGAGTTTCGAAGGATTAACAATTACCAAACCACATCGTTTTATAGTTAAGGATTGAGTCGGGGGTCGTAATCTCCCATGTTTTCAAGTCTGTAACCTTTGATGAATTGTTCATATCGAAAATAATAACTTTTCTGTTCAAGGAACTTGTCTGCAGCTCTAGTAGAATCTGTTTATGTTAGTCTGAAGTAGTGGAGCATCAGCATTGAACTCAAAAAGGTAATCTCCAAACTTAGACTACGATTGTCAATCTCTTTAAAAATATTTTTGGTCATATCGATGTTGAAGAGAGTGGTGATGGTCATGGCCAGGTCAGAAAGAGATCTAAGGATTAAGTATTTTCTGGAGGGACCTAAGTTGTGGGGCAAGTCGAACATGACTCTATAGACTTTTTCAAGAAGAAAGAGGACGCTTTATCGGTTCAGTAACTTAGTTGTTTTGGCTTAAATCAAGAATATTCTCAGCATTTAGGAAAACTCAACACAAGTCATGTTGTTGAGTCCACCCTTCACAAAAGATATTAAATCCTGTCCATCGAATATTCCATAAAGCCTGATAGCATTCATCACCAGCTCAATATTTTAATCGTTTTCTTCCTTCATGTAGAGGCACACCTCCTGAGTGATCACATTTTTTTTGTTGTCGATGATATTTTTCCAATGATTGGAAGTATCCTTATGCTCAAGGAGGAAAGTGAGTAGTTTGTTCAATGTTTGAGTTTTTGCCAGAATGATTGAAGGTTTACGGAGATATTTGATTTATTCAAACATTTCCAACATTCTCCAAACAGAATTGATGAAACTTTCATTGTCAACCATCCACTTCTACCTTTTTTCCAACTACCATTGAATCTTCTTCATAAGAATGTTCAAGTTTATCACCACCTCCTTTGTATTTTCGGTCATTGTATCGGCAAGTGAGATAGTGTTGCTCATCAGCTCCATCCACTGATCATTAGACAGCAACTTGCCGACAATGTCTAAAAATTTCTCAGCGATTTATTTGGTCAGTTATCCTCTTAGGCATAGTATTGCCTTTTCAATGTATTTTTGCCTCATAAGAGGCATTTCCAGCTCGATTTTGGGCTAGATCTCCAGTAGATAGCTCATGATGGTTGCCAGGTCACAGAATGCATGCATATTCTCAGTTGCTTCCCCATCTTCTAATGCGCGCCTGATGGCTAACAGGCAGTCCGGTCTCTTTCTGAAGGTCATGTAGAACCTCACGAAGCTCAGGTACCTGTTCTGACCTTCAATACATTCCTCTTGGCGGAAGTTACGCAATTCCCGAAGCATTGGGATGGCTTCTTACATAAGATTTGATTATTGGAGTCACAGGCTAGTCACTTCGAATTTGACAGCTTAGGGCGCGAGTGAATATTATTAATACTGATGGCTGACAGGATTAGTAGACACCAAGATAAAGTATTTAATATCAGAAAGCAGTCATACTGGTACCTTGACCTCCAGAGGGTCCTCGAATAAGAAAGAATCTTCCAGGTCGATTATTTTTTCCTCACCATGGATACTGCTCTAGCCTAGGATCTCCAAATAAAAATCATCTTGGGAGTTCTATTCTCCTAAAATGAGACGGCTCAGACTAGTCATCAGCTCGTTTTTGAGAGCCATTTCTTGAGCCTTTCCTTTGTAGGTGATTGAGACAGTCTGTCGAATATCTTTTTTTCCGCCTGATCGAGCCCGGTTGTATATCTTGTCGGAAGATATCATAGTCCTGGGAATTTTCTAGGCGAGGTCTCTAGGTGAATGTGGAGGTGAGGATTTGTTGGTGTTGGAGTTGATACGATTTATGTCCTCCTTGAGATAAGTTGCAGTAGATTCAATTTGATGAGCATTCTTGAAGAGCTGTGAAGCCTTGGTATGTATTTTTTTCTTTGAAAGGCTTCGTTGTTTTTTGAGCACTTTTTATTTGCTTTCTGGGTCGTTGGGCTGGCCAGACGAGGGTTTTTTGCCAAGTTGTGCTCGAACCATGTAGACATTCTCTTTTATTTTTCCAGGACTGTAGCTATACTTGGTTTTCAGTTTGAATTGCTTCTGCATTCAAGATTTTGTGGTAGAGAACTTAACAAATAATTATAATCATTCCCCTCTTCCAGCACCTATATTTACAGGCCCAACTACTAACCATCGTATTTAGTACCACTACCTCTTAATGGATTGCCCTCTGACTACCTTATTAAAATAACGTTAGATAACAACTTTTGACCTTTTCTGAAACTTTGTTGTTTGAAGGGCCATCTGCTCAACTTTGTTTAATTATTTCTAAAGTAGGCAATCGAATTTGAAAGGCTGTTTAGAGTGACTTTTGAACTTTTTTGGACTGTTATTAGGGAAGCCTGTCAACTCACACTTCCAAAAAAAATGATGATGAACACTATAAACTTAATCAGATCTGGTTTTGTTCCCAAAATAACCAAAACACTGCCCAATCCTAATTCCCACCCAAAATATCATCAATTTATTCCAAAAACATCTTTGCCCCTCCACTCATCATCAGCGCCTATCGGTAGCATTATTCAATAAATCCGTATATCAATCATACAACGCCCATATGGCTGAATATAAACTATCAATGACCGAAAGCCAGTTATTTGATAGAAATGCCACAAACTGAGCTCTTCTTATTATTGTTATCATAAACTTAATGGATTTCCAAGGAGTCGAGCATAAGATATTGACTGGAATACTGTTGCTGCCTGCTGCTGGCTTCTTCTTTTAGAATGAAACAGTGATGAGTTATGCACACTTCCTGGTGATTATAGCCCTTGTAGCCAGCAGTTACTACTGCTACAGTCGGACCTTCGAATCGAAAACACTCGATCAATTCCGCAAATGTCTGGCTTGTCTCTCAACGGCTTTGCTGATCCTATTCTTGTCAGCAGAAGTAAGTGATATTTTGCTATCAGTCTACAAAGTAAGCTATGGATAGGAGGTGACATTCCTCCTGAAAATGGTGCTGATGGTCAGCAACATGGAAGGAAACCTAGACCTATGCATTGATAAGAAAGAGCACAGCAAGGAGGAAAGTTCGCAGGACGGCATAATTTGATTTGTTCTATATTGCTCATATTTTAGATACTTTCATGGATATTTTTCCATACAATATGGGCAAATAGGCAATAGAACAATGTAGTACTCAAGCAGACCTTGTTGATATTGAATCATTACCTCGAAGACCTCTTCTTTGTTGTCCCTGGTACCTTCGTCGGCCTAGCTTCTTGGTCAGAATCGCTGGAGTTTCCTTCTTTGTCCACCGATACGATCCTTTCCATCCGAAAAGGTTGAAACAATATTTCTTCTGTGATAAATAGCAAGTGTACATTCGGTCATTTAGACACTGGACTGCTTCTTGATGTTAAGCAGAGTTATACCACTTTTGGATACTTTGGGCTCAGGGATACTGCCTCTCTAGCGATGTCGGCAGGCTGTCAGAGGGCTCATGGTAGTTTATCGTTTGGCATGAATTCCTGTGCTTTCTCCTTTTTTTCTTAACTCCATCTGAGGAATGGAACCAGACCGTTGAATGTTCATCTTTTTGTTATTATTATTCTTCCACTTCTGGATCGTATCAATCCTGTCAATGCTCCTCTTGATTTATGCCAGTTCATCAGCTTCATCAATGTATCCCAGAAAGGAGGTTTATCGGGTCGGACTTGGTACCCCTTCTGACAGATCCATACTTTCAGATATTGTTTCTTGGTTGTTCAAAAAAATGCTTTTTTCAGATTTAGTCTCATAATTTTTCAGCACATTTACAACAAACTGAGACCATTCTGTATATTAATTGTTGACCCCGAAAGTTTTACAGGCTCCTTCGAATGATTTCGTGATTTTACAACATATAGAATACAGAGACCTTAGGTCTCCTTGATTGATCAGGCGGCATGAATTAAGAAAAACATATTTTTTGTTGGCGAAGGCCTCAATCAAAAATTATAGAAACTTCTTCAGGGTGTTATTTTGGGCCTTGAAATGTTCGGTGGTGATGATGAGACTGATTATTTTTTCAATGATGGTATGCATGATGCTGCTCCATCTGTTCTGGGCCAAAATATTCTAAATAAGGTTCCTAATACCTGAATCAGGGCGAGGAAGTTGTCTCTATATTATACAAGATTTAACTAAACATCGTCTTGGCAGTAGTCTCGTGCTGTCAGCAACCAATAACGGCACATGTGCAAAAAGTAGTAAATGAACATAGGTGTAGTTGTGAGATTTTCTCCATTTGAGAAATGAATAGAGGCATCTGGATATTTTTTGACGAGTTCAAATAATTTGGGCATTTTGGACTTGATCAGCAAGATCTATTAGCGCAGCAGCTCAACTGATTTAGTGGTTTTGCTGATATTTATCTCTAACAAAGCATGGTAGATGTGTATAATTTCCATGAGTAGCTTAAAATTGAGCTCAATGATGATCTCATCTTCTTTATCTACTTTTTAGCAGAAAGACTCCAATCTCTTCAAGGTAGCAGCCACCAATTATGATGAGCTGATACCATCTAAAAAGGCAAAAACTGTCCCATTTTTATCCTTGCTGATGTTATCTCTGATTTCCTTGACCATTTTGTATAAATATTCAACATGATCATCAGAAGTGATTCCATTCACTATGCAAGATTGACACAGTTTCCTTAGCAAATCCAGAGAGTCGATCCATTCCTGCTCATCGATGGATACTCTGACTACAGTGAACAGACAGTCGAATATGGCCTAGTGATGTGTGTACTTGAGGATGCGGTTCAATAGAGGGGTATAGAAGTGAGTGATGAGCCAAATAGGACCAGTCATTTGATAGGTCTACTCGTAGTAATCGCAAATCTATGATTGCCTTAAAGAGTACCCTTGACGACTCGCTGAAATAGAATTTGACAAAAGGGATAAACACCTCTGTGAAGAAGCCTAAACTGGCTTGAAATTCATCTTTATTACTTTTCCGGTCCTCCAAAAACTCAAACCAAACATCCAAAGTCCCACCATTGCTTGTTAGTTGTTTTCTTCGCCATTTGACGTGATGACCATCCATTTGTTAGCTGTATAGTTAGCTGTTTTCTTCTAACATTAAGAAGTAAAACTCGTAGAATTATTCATTGTCTTTCATGAGGAGTAGGAGGGACTGAATGTATTTTTTGGCTTGCTCGGTGGTCAGCTGGTATTTTGCAGACATTTGGTGTGGTACCAGCAGGAAGCGGATCATATCCTCCACCATTTACTTTTTCTTGAAGATGCTGAATGCATAGGGAAGTACGCCTAAAGAAGCTCGGTCTAATCTCTGATTATGGGATTTTTCTCAAGGGCGGGTATGAGGATGGAGAATGATAGATCTTGAGTATTCACTATTTTTTGAATGAATTGTTCGATTTTGCTCATCTCTTGGCTGGTCATGCCGTAGGTTGTTTGTCTGTTTCTACTACTGTCCTACCTTTTACCCTCGCCACCTTCCTTCTCCATTGATTTATATATTATTATCTCACTTTTGGCCCCAATCATTACACATACCTAACATATCAGCCAACTATCAGTCTAAACATGCTATCTTTCTATTGTTATCTATTCCTTAGCACTAAAACTATCAGCACATATGCTCTAACTCTCTTATTTCTAATTTCAGGGATATTGTAACATCTGTTGTATGCTTACTGCCTTAGAAATACCTTGAACTGTTCTATTCCTCTACTTAGTCTGTTAAATAGCAGTTGGTTGGCAGCTGACTATAATTAAATTGAATTTTATATGGCCACAAGAAAACCCGTCGCCAAGTATGGCAACAAGGCTAAAGTCTCCAGACCTGGACTCACTGAAGACTAGATCGAAGAACTTCGTGAAGCGTTCAACTTATTCGACACCGAAGCTACCGGTAAAATCGATCCAAGATAACTCAAATCTGCCATGCAATCCCTTGGTTTCGAGAGCAAGAATCCCACCATCTTCAACATGATTGCCGACCTCTAAGGTCTCGGCCGTGAGGTTGACTTTGAGGAATTCCTCGATGGCATCACCTCCAAACTTGGTGACAAGGAATCTAGAGTAACTTTTTTTTGATCTTTAGAACGGGATCAATAAGATCTTCGACCTTTTCGATGATGACCACTCAGGACATATCAACTCCACCAACATTCGCAGAGTTGCCAAAGAACTGGGATAAACCATGAACATCCAAGAATTGGAAGAAATGTTGCAGAGAGCTGCCACAAATGGTCGGGAAATCAGTCGTGAGGACTTTTACAACATTATGACCAAGAAGGCCTTCTGATGGATCTTTCATTATGCCTCCGCAATAATATCATACTGAATATATTGCTTTCTATAGATTAATTGAATTTACACCTTTTTGAATAGACAGTCAGATAGCAGTTCACTCTTATCCCTATCCTTTTATGATCAAACAGATATGCTCTTAGTAGCGGGTATTCTTTTTAACAGTAGGACTCTAAATTACCCTGATTTTGATAATCGATTAAATTTGTTATCTTTTTTACTTCTACAGTCATGCGTTCACATAAGGACCATACACCCTAGGGCCCAGTGCTGCTGGTCTGCATCTACAACCAATTTGGTAATATAATCACCCATGACTATCTCTATCAACTTTTCTGTCCTCATGGCACAATCATCAAGATTCTCATCTTCGAAAAGGCAAAAGTCTGGAAAGCATTTGTGGAGTATGATAAAACAGCTGAGGCTGAAAAGGCCCTTCAGCACTTGAACAATAAGATCATTTTTGAAGATGGAAGCAAGATGAACATTTTTCGGTCGAAATTGAAACACGTACAGTTCCACAACGATAACCTAGGAGGCGTCAATTACTAAGCTCTCAAAATGCAGCAGGAGCAAGAGTAGGTCTAATAGGACATGCCTAACAGACGCAGACGCAGTACTTTTCAAGACTATATCCAGCCAACCTTCTACACACAGTAACCTATGGTCTACAACATGTTGGATAAAGAAACCACTTACAGCTCCAATTCTCATAAATTTAAATCATAAACCAAGTCGCCTGTAAAATAGTACACAAATTAAGGTAGTTCCTTGAGTAATTTTATGGATATTGATGAACAGTTCAGATAAATTGCTCTTGAAAGCTAAGAATTTAGAGAGTGGAATTAGATTGCCCAAACGAACAGGAAAAAATCGAAGACGATTGTCAATCCGAATTCTGAACAATTTTTGCAAGAGAACTGTCCTTCGAAGGTACTTTTTGCAAGATCTCTACCTTAACAGTATGACCATGACTGCCTCTATAACATTTTTTCCAACTTCGGCAAAGTCACAAAGGTAATCTTCATTCGTTAGAAAAATTCAGCTCTAATCGAATTTTAGGTCCTCATCAGCGCCATTCAAGCAAAAGACGAAATAAACTACGCCAAGCCAAACTTCAAGGTTTTCTACTCACATTACTAAAGTCTCATCCTCAAGAAGATCACCAAAGAGGAAGAATAATTCTAGTACAAGAACTAAGGACCCTCAAGGCCACCGAATCCCAATCCACCTTCCTAGATTCTATACATGACTATGGTCTATCCTAAAATGGAACCTTAAATAAGGTAGCTCTGTGAGTCATTGGGTTGTTTTGTCAAGGAGATGGAATGGAAACAAAACAACAAAGACAAGTGGATGTGCTTGATAGAGTTTGCATGCCTGTCTGATAGTTTATATGCGATGGGCAGATTGCAAGGTCACGAACTGTCTGGTGGCAAGAAAATTCGGCTGTCGTTTACTAGATCTAAATTGAGGAGGAATCAGAATTCACCTGTGCATAATCGATCGTTTGAATTCTCTTGATTACTTACCCCTTTTATCTTAATCAATTTTGATATAATGATATGGTAATATGATAAATACTTTCAATAATTTGATGATCCTATCATGATGTTCACTCCATATACCAGCAAATGACATCTTCGAAGGTGGTGATAGTTATCAGGAACAGCTATCTCTTCTTGTCTCGCAACTTCTCAGCACAATTTTGGAGATCTTGAGTACCTTTGATTATCATTTGGTTGAGGACTTTTCCCAAAAAGTTACCAAAATGAACAGAATCAGAATATTGGACTGTTCCTTCGTAGTTGTTTCCATCTTTGATCACATCTAAAGCTTCCACTCTCCAAGGCATACAAGAACCCATGATATAGAACAACATTTGATTGATCATAAAATTGAAGTCAGGACTTGCAAATTTTTGGGTCTTGATGGGAATAGATTCATTTTTCAGAATTATTCCTGTATCTTCGTACTTTAGTTCTTTTAGGTTGATGGAAAGGCCTCTGAAATCTTTAGCTTGTTCTTCAACGGTTCTGTCTCCAATTTTGAAATGTTTCCACTTCTCAGGTAAGAATGCAATAAACTGTCTAGCCTTTTATAGAATGTCAAGGGTGCCATTAAGTTGTCCATCAATGACATAATCGAGTCCTTTGAGAACTATTGGATCCGTTACAAAATCCAAAACTTTATCAATAGTGACATAAGACTGTAATCTTGCGTTGATAATGTCTTAATGAGTGATAGCCCTATTCAAATCTTCAATAGTCATCTCATACTGTTCAGCATTTCCCCTGATTTTCAATTCAATGCCATAGATCAATTTCAAGACGGTTATCTTTTTTCCCTCAATTATCGTCTTGGTTTAGTTCTACATTCTCATATAAACAAACTGAATGAACGGTTTGTCTTATCCTTTATATGACTTCATGAATTCCTCAAGCAGTTTGTTCTTTTTTACGGTCCATTCAACTTTATCTTCACCACTCAAAGGTTCTGGCAATATAAATCCGTTACTCATTGAAAAAGCATCAACATACTCCAAAAGCTGAGTCTTTTTCTGTAATTCTTAGAGGTTGTATCCATAAAGCATTTTTCCAGAATCGTTGTTGGGGTCTCCAAAAAACTTGTTTGTGAAAAATGAGGTCATTTATGCTATTTGAAGTTTTTTCTTGTCTTCAGTGATGCCTTATGGTAAGTTGATGTCTTAGCTCATTGATTTTAACAATCTTTAATCATAGTGAGTAAGATCCTCTCCTTTTTTTCCATTTCTCATTTCAAATTTTTTTGCAAAGGCAAGTCGACTGTCATTGAGTGCATGCAAATACTTATATTCTGCATCAATTTTCACAGCAACAGAACTTCCCTTTGTAAAATGGCTCAATGTTTCTGTGAACTATTGAAGTTTTTTAGGAATATTCTGAACATCCATCATGTGCTGAAGGACAGTAAACATTCGGCTGATCTGAGCTCCAACAGTCAAGTTTTTATCTCCGTCAATTTAGACAAGCTTCATGTAGGTATCTAGAACCAGCTTTTCAAAACCCGCATCAAAATAGTCTGTCTGTAGGGCTCTAAGGCATGTTCCATAGTCTGAGTTTGTTGAACCATCTAATTGGAGAAGAACAATTCTCATGGTCAATGTTTTTAGAAGATTTTTGCCATTCAAGACGAGCATGTAGAGATTTTTGGTAACTTGTATAGCACTATCTTTCAATTTTAATTGTGCTTGATCAAATTATCCTCCAGGTTTAAAATAATTAAGCAAATCTTCTTTTTTGGCTTTCAAATCATTAATCGCCATGATATTTCCGATAGTGGTGAAAATTCCCAGTATTCCAGATAGAACTAGCATGACCCCACTCACAACAATAGTTGCAGGATTGGTGGCAGTAGCAATCTAGATGACCATAAGTTCAGTTCCGATGATGTTGAGTACCTTCATCAATTCTTAGAAGATCCCAGCCAATGGATCTTTTGAAAGTTATTTTATTCTGACCTCCTGAATATATTTCATTCTTTCTTGTTGGTCAATGAGAAAAGTTTTAAAGCTTCCTGAAACACCTTCGCTCACATCTTTCATCACATCATAAACCTTTTGCATGTCCAATTTCTACAGGAGATCTTGAAAGGCCTTTAATTTATCAACTTCATCTTTATGCTCATCCACAATTTTATTGATCTGTCGTTTAAGATCTTCCACCATGTCGGATGTCACTTTTGCAGCAATAGCTCCTGCTATTCCGATCCCAATAGCTACAACAACTGCAACAGGTCCCATATTAGAATCAGATAAAAATATCAGTCGTGATATAGTATCAGGTTGTAACTCATCATAGTATCTCGATATGTTTATTAGATTATAGTTAAATATCTTATATGTTTGGAGCTATCTTGACAGGGCTGGAAGCTATTGCCTTTGCTGCTACCATTTAATCAGCTGCTGAAAAAGAAATTTTTCAAGCTAAGATAGAACATTTGAAGAAAAGTCATGAAAAAGAATTGACTGTGATGAGCCACATATATGAACTTTGTGAAAAACTTTATTTCCAAGAAGGATTGCTTGACCAACTTCACACCACGAAACTATACACAGTGCAACAGTGGTAGCTCATCGGAAAAAGCATGAATAATCAGATTGATTTGATCAACGATTTCATGAAAAAATTCAAAGAAATTCAACTAAAATAAGCAGATATTAAAACTGACTGGCTCAATACTTTTGTCATTTCAATATACAGCCTTGGTTTCATTGAAAAAGGATGGAAAGTGTATCGACATATAAATCCTGTTCCTGAGCCAACTCCTAGGTTGGAAATTTAAATGACTGAAGGGTGGCATCTTCTTGATTCTTAAAACATTACTTCTTCAATTTCCAGGTTAAATTCAAGTTCTAGTATTGAAATGGAAGAAGTTAATTCGTCAAGTTCTTCATCAACCCTTTCCGACATTGAATCAAATATGGCTGTCAATAGAGGAATGACAAGATCGAGGTTTCAAACTCTAAAGGATTGGGGAAAAGAAGGTCTGAAATTTATTGCCTAACATGGAGTGAGACTACTTTTCTTGGCTTTTTCGGTCATCAATCTTTATCGAGGAAGGCTCGATATTAATGAACTAAGAGATATCTTCAAGAATGCCGAGTAATTTTTCAAAAAAAATGGAGAATTTGAGAAAAAACAGGACACTATCGCTGTTGCTCTTCTGACAATAGCTGCAAACGTATACTCCTTAGTCAACATTTCCTACTCAGCTGTCAAGGAACTTCATAGTGTTTACTTGACCAGAAGCGCTGTTGAGTCTGTCAACGCTAACTACTATTTTGTCAAAGCAGCAGATATGGTTCCTGAAAAATTTGGGTTAACAAGCTAATTTTTCAAATAATGCAAAAAGTTTTTGGATGATGTCAACACTTCTAGTAGCTCTGGGAAAAAAGTTTCAGAAAGATTAGAAGATATGGATAAAATTTTCACTCCTTTCATTGAAAAAGGGACTGTTAGTCAGGTGTTCCAAAATGTGATCCAATCTTTTTCACAATCAGTAGCCACTGATGCTGTTCTGAGTAAGTCTCTTCATGAGAAGCAAATGAAATTTACTTCTCTTCTAAAAATCACAAAAAATAAGTTTGAAGAGAAGAGAGGAAAAGACTTTGATCAGAAACCACTCAATGAAAAGGAGAGGATAGATTTATCACTTCTCAAAGATCTTGAGATCATCTACAAGGAGATTATTCTTGAAGATCCTTCGGCTAAGTCTGGGTTGAACTTAAGAGATGAGCTGACAATCGTTCAAATTCTTTCGAACTTTTGTACCAGATTTTATGCAACTGATCCTTCGGGGTAAACGGTATACAAATACAATATTGCTGACAATAGAAGCAAACAAAGATATGCTGATCTTCTCAATGACATTTCTCTCACTAATCCTCAAGGAAGAGTTCCTATAAAGCTTGAAAATGAGGTTGCTGAGAAGGAGCAACAAAGAAAAATGGTGGATCTTGCCAAGAAGGTCAATGCGGAAAAGAAAGTTATTCCTGGCTAATTCTCGCTTACAATCAATGATATTGAATTCAGATATACCAGGGTGACTGTCCAGACGAACGGCAATAAGAATGCAAAAGGAGAGCCTCTTTCTTCTACGATTGGAAGCGAAGGTGCCCAATTCTTATACCAAGGATCTAAATATGAGGTAGAGCAGGAGCTCATTTCCAAAAAAGCATCCCTGACAAAACTTTGATTCAAACCAACGTAAATCATCATTGAAGACTGTGAACATTATTTATTAGCAGAAAGCATTTTTCCAAAATAAGATAATTGATTTTGAGATTTTTTGCATTTTGACTGATGTTGTTGAGAGTATAAGTATCATAATTTTTGTTTTTGTTACTATTTTTTTCCTCTTTTGTTTATCAGCATAATCTAATGATGGCATTGATGAAAGTTGTGACAAAATACGAAAGAATTTATAAATTAGCTATTAATTCTGTCGTATCGTGTTAAATTATGGCTTTTGATAGCCTTCGCCTATTTTACGCAAACTTTGTTGATGGATTTCTTGTTTTCTGTACTTTTCTTGGCAAAAACTATCTCTGTTCTAAAATGCGATAAAAGAGTAGCAATCATTGGATCATAATTGAATGAAATGCAAAAATTGCCATTTAAATCCTTAAAGAAACTTCTCTATCGAATCTTTTATATAACTATTTATTTCCCTGATACTATAATTGCTAAATGGAAAGATATTTTAAACTGGTCATAATAATTTCATAAAATCATGGGAGCAGTACTTTCTGGTCTAGAAGTCATTGTGATGGGAGGAGCCATCTGGAATGAAGCCTAAACTCACATAGTGGAGTCGCAGATTCGGAGCTTATGGGAAAGCCATCAAAAATAGATAGAGGCTGTGGCTACTCTATACACTCAAGTTGACAAGATGTCCTTCAATGACAGTCTTTTCGCTCAGCTCACAACTTGTTCAAGATACTCTATTGACAACTGGGCCATGATCGCTAAAGATATTACAAAGCAGACCAGCCTTATTAATACGATCAATAAGGACTTTCAAGACACTTACTCAAATAGAATGTCCATGACTGATAGCAATTATGTTGGACTGGGACTCACGATCTTTGGTTTCACTCTTGCCTCTATAATGTTCTTCTCAGATGTGGCGCCTTAGCAATTTGAAAAAGTAAAGGCAAGTATCAAAGAAGGTGGAAAACTGTTTATTGAGAAAGTCAAATTGGCAGGAAGAAAGCTTCGATTAGTTTCGGTTAATGAAGAAGGAAGCTTTGTTGAAGAATAATATATTTCTGATGATATGGAAAGTCGCATCAACCCTGAAAGCTAAAATCCTAAAAACAAAGGAAAATGGTCCAAGGGAACCATCGCTATGAATTTCATCAGAGTAGGTTTTCTTTTATACATGATCTGGGGCTTCATGAAAGGTCGTAGTCATATTAATGACCTCAGAACCCAGTTACAAAAAGATAACTAATACTTCAAAGACAAAGGAAAATTTGAAAAGGAACTTCAGCACTGTGTAGACGCCATCAAAAATTTTGTTTGTGATGTTTCCAATTTGGGTGAAGCTTCAAGAGCTGTGATTGAAGATCTTCACACCCTTTATCTTACCAAAGCTTTTGTTGAAGGCACTTCTACGACCATCTCTGCTGAAAGGGCTGATCAGCTGACAACCTAGAAGTTCGATTTAACTGACTCATTTATCGACCGAACAAAAAAATTGAGAGATGGAGTTTAAAAATCTGACAAAGATGAGAAGACTCTTGCCGATAAGCTCCAACAATTCGTTACTCATTTTAATACTTTCTACAACGTCAACTAAAAATAAAAGTCACCAGACTTGGTGTTTCTTTCAGTAACTGAGCGTCTTTCATAAGTGGTATCCAAGGATTCTGTTTTTAACAAAGATCTTTTCAATAAACAATCGAATTTGTTCTCAATGGCAGAGATTGCTCAGTCAGAGTTCAAGTAAAAGAGAAAGAGTAAATATTTTTTTGACAAAAAGAGTCCTGAAGAAAAAGCTGAGATCGACAAGAGCATTTTGGATGTGTTGGAGCAACAATACAAGGAAATTATCATTGAGGATGATACTGCACAACTGAGAAAAAGTGAGAAGAATACTTTGGCAGGAATTCTTTTGAACTACTGTGACACATTTTATGGAACCGATAACACAGGAGCAACCATTTATGAGCTTAAAATTGCAGATTTGAAGTCAAAAATAACATATGCTGAAATTATTGAGCAAAAGAAACATGAAAGCTAAGCAGAAAATGTTCCAGTTCAATATGACGACAAAACAAAGGAATAAGCAGCAGTCAAAGCATTACTTGTAGTAGCCAAAGATCTTGCTGCAGGCAAAGGAGAAAAATATCAAGATGTTAAAGATATGGATCCCAACAAACCTCCTCAAATTGAGGGAAGATATCTCAACTTGAAAAGAGTCGCAACAGGTGAGACCGACAAGGATGTTCCCAAAATGAAACTAGTTGGAAGAAATGGTCTGAAGTTCAAGATCAGGGGAGACACTTACTCTGTAGAGCAAGACATCATCGGTGGAGCAAACCCAACCCTCGTTAAGGCTGGAGTTGTATGATCACATCAGCATACCATCAGGTTATTTTATTCTATCAAACTATGTACGAACATATTGGAATATGTTCAAATATTGATAAATTTCTAAATCATAGTTTGTTATAGTTAACGGATGTACAAATTCAAATTTGATCCCCCTGTCTAGCACCGCCGTTCACTTCATCCTCCCAAAAACGATCATATCGCACTCCTCAACACTCTCGATAAATGCACACGTACTCACTGACTCATCCAGAAATCCTACGAGAGGATCGACTCTGGCTCAGAACATAAATTAAAGGCAATAATCAGGAAGTCATATCGCTTTTCAAACAATTCAGCAGAGCTACACGTATTGTTAATGGTATGTTTAGAATTAGGGCAGTTACAGATCAAATTGAGGAAATATGTGCAAAATGTCAAGAATAAGATCAAGCAATAGCAACTCAGCAAATTCAGAGAGACTCTTAATGCTACACAAAATCAGTCTCATCATCCTTAAAAATCAATCACGAGCACTACTTTCAACAAAAGAGCATCAATCCATCATCACTCGAAGTCTCATCTTAAATCTAGCTCTAGTCAATAACTCAACAAGACTACAAACTTCAGACCCAACAAGTCTCAAGAGCACCTGCGATCAACAACAAACTTCAGGCATTTTCAGGATCTACTCAAATACAAATATCAGCAGTAAACCATTGAAGAACGAGAAAGTGAAAATGTCACGAGTGCAAGACTAGGTCGGCAGGAGGAACAGAGTCAACCACTGCAATAATTGAGGTACAACAACAATCAGCAGCATAATATATTCTTTGCCAATAAGCTTGAACTCAAGTCTTACCAAGATTATCAGAACAATTAATAGAATAGAGAGTGGGAGTTTGAGAAGAAGGCAAAAAAAGCTCTTTATGAGTATCACCCTGAAATTGATTCCTCAAGAAAAAATTAAGCTGATGAAGGCAACCATCAATAGTATGTATCAAGGAAACATCAAGAATTGGAATAAAATGAGGAGAGCATCTTTGATCAACACTTCAATTAATCTGAAAAGACCAGCAATCATTAATCTATGAACAATTCTATCAAATAATTCAAAAATGTTCAATTTGGTCAGAGCAGCTATCAATAAAGATAGTCATTGCCCAAACATGGCTTCAGCCTTCAACAATTTGATCTCAAATAAAGCAAATTTAGCTCAGTTCAGGAGCCCAAGCTCAAAACTTCCCAGCCTGAGCCTTCAGATTAGGAAAGTTTGTTTACACCTCAATAATTGCTGCTTTAATGCAGGAATTTTCTCAAAAATAGATAGAGTTCAGTCAAGAAGGAATATACAAGCCATCATTTTGAAGATTTTTTGAAACAATAATCAATATGTGAGGTTGAGATCAAAAAAGATGAATCAGTGAGAGAATGTCTTTACTCAAGGGATAATCATCAAGAACTGTCAGTCAAAAAAGTATAATAGCATAATGAAGTTGAAGAAGAACATCAATCTGAACCTGAAATTGAGGAAAAGAGGTAAGAAGAAAGCTATTGTTTCCCATAAATAGGCACTTCTGAGGAACAAAGTTTAGAGACTACAAATAAAAAATTCTAAACATTCAATTATCCTCAATTCGAAACCTTCGCCAACAGTTCTCTTCCTAAAAATCCGTTCTAAAAAATTGTTGAGCCTCAACCTGAGATCAAAAGTATGCCAAAGGGCAAATAATCCTCACTCTCTCTACCTGCAGATTTTAGCATTGAAGATTTTATCTAAGAGTTGATGTAAATAACAGAGATGAACCCTTTCATCACAGTCTAAAATTTAAATAAATACATCACAATACAAAAGAACCATATAGTCTTCAAAAAAATATTCTAACCAGTCCTAAAACAAGACATCAACTTGTAGATCTGTCTGACCAAGTTAGCTGAGCTACTCAATTAGGCCTTCAACTAGAAGCACTTGGTAAGTTATCCACATGGAGACTCAGTCATCAACGGAGTCTATGACTTGCTAGATATCGACCAAAAAGGTCACATTATCAGAGAGGACATCGATAACTTTTTGTGTCAGATTGAGGAGGCCTAAGTTCAAAATTATGACGAGGTTTCCGAAGAGCTCATTAGGTATATCAAATTGTATTTAGATTGTTCGATGGAGCTGACTTTGCCAACGAGCAGAGACTGACCTACTGGCATTTTTATCTCGTCAAGAACAGTGAATAATTTGAAAAAGTCAGTCAGCTTCTGGGTGAATTTGAGTTCGAGATTTAGCGGGATTCCTGATAATTAATTTGTTTTCAAGTGCCAATCGTTATTTCATTTGTACTTAATAACCCATCATAATTGATAGTTAAACGTTAATTTTGAATATGCTGCACAGTCGCAAGTAAAACGCCTAAAAGGACAAAAAAGCCGTCTTCGCACGTGATATTGTCACAAAAAATCCCGTCTTCACCAAAGAGCACTGTGAGTAGTTCTTCGAGATGTTCAACCTCTACTGTGACAATCACCGACAATGCGACATTTCGGATATTTTGAACACAGCCAACACTCTAGGTTTTGAAAAGAAATATAAAATTGTCTACGACGCCATTGCTGCTGTGTCGGCATAGTTGGCAGGTGAGTGGGTCAACTTTGAGACATTTTTGACTTTGGTCACCAGCAAGGTGGGAAACCCTTTCAGCTAGAACGGTCGGAAAGCCATGTACGACCTTGTCAACCCTGACAACAAATAGTCTCTCGATCTGAACGATTTAAAGCGTATTTCCTAGCAGCTAAAATACAACATGAGTGAAGAGGAGCTTCAGGAGGTCATAAACAATGTCTCAGGCTTTGGCAAAAACGAAATAACATGGGACCAGTTCAACAGATACATCGCCAAAAAGGTCGATAAGAAATGAAGTAAATGCCTAAATGATAATCTCGCCTATATCATCACTTGAGTTGAGCCTTGACCTTCGATTCTACATTCTGGAACTTCTTTAGTTTAAAATTGTTCTCCTCAACCTCTTTCTTCTTGTTTATTGCACTCTTGTTGACATGTAAGGGGGCTTAGACCTTGGGAGGTGATTTTTTGGCATCCTTTGCAAGCATGTTCATGACAGCATCACGCTCTTTTTTGCGTTCCGCTTCTTCCTAAGCGTATACGTTGCAGATGACGTTTTTGATAGGAGTGGAAGGTCTATCTTAAGAAAACTGTACCTGTTAGGGACTCCATAGGTGAATTCTTAGCTAGGAATTGATACTCCATAGTACTTCTGGCCCTCTTTAACCTTACACCTGATCTCATTATCTTTTCGAAAATTGGTGATTTGCTGCCTAAAATAATCCTTACCTTTGAATCAATACATCCGTTCTTGACACCTTCTCTGTTCATCGCAACAAAATTCTTGCTAGGTTCCTTGACTGAGGAGACGGTGTGTTGCTGCCATCCGGAGACAACTGAATGAGGGATCATGTACCTTCGCGAG